>Ga0126342_10001407_pt1 | contig 33717 bp, 24 predicted proteins | sample Cyp1metagenome_FD_92528 | JGI IMG/M metagenome (GOLD analysis project Ga0126342, IMG submission 92528) | Coral microbial communities from Lord Howe Island, Old Settlement Bay, Australia - Cyphastrea 1 metagenome | ecosystem: Host-associated > Invertebrates > Cnidaria > Coral ...
ATATTATATATATTATATATATTATATATATTATATATATTATATATATTATATATATTATATATATTATATATATTATATATATTATATATATTATATATATGTCTATCACTGGGCCCCCTTGCACACCAATCCATCAATTGAGGCGTTGCTACAGGGCGGGCAAATCGATCCTTTGCTGAACAGTGCTTTAAACACTTGTGGTTTGTGGTTTGCTGTTTTCATTTGTATGGGATGTATGCAGGTATGAAAACTTGCGATCAAGCATCTCTCACTTCAAAACCATGTCGAATTTTGCCGCAAACATCGCAGAGTCAGGCATGCTACAGGTTGCATGGTGACCCACCTATCTGAGGAGGGTACGTTCATTACACGAATCGAGTTGCGAACTCAGATCTTTGTTTGGGGTCAAGTGTGGAATTTTAGCATTGTGGTTTTTATATTACAACACTTGCATGTTCTTTGCCCGGCCTCAAGCCATCGTCTACATTGCACTCCAAATGGTTTGAGTGATTTTGAGTGTGACACCGCCTTCTGCAAGCCAGGAAACTGGGTTTCAGCCGTGCGAGAGCAATCCAGGCTTTGGGGAAGAAATCACACCTTTTCAGAGCTGTTCACGCTTTTTCACACTATACATCATCCATCATCATACCGAAGGTTGCATATTTGCAGCAGTCTGCTCATGTACTGTTCCTTCCAGGCTCTCAAGAACTCTTGTGGTTCTCCTCTCATATCCTATTACAATCTATTACATACACATGTCCATGCATATGATATCATATAATATATTATTAGAACAGCAATAAATATTATAATATATATTATATAATATTATATAGACATTAGATTTGGCATCCAAACTGGTTTGATTAGATGACGCAAGGCCTTGGCTGAAGCTCCCGATCATCAACTGCTGCCAGCTGTGTATCTTGCATCAAGATGTTTCGCGTTGGAAGATCATACTTCAAGGCAGCAGTGTTTGATGTTTTGTTTTCGAAGACGTTATTTGTTGTTATTTTGTTTTGATGTCGGTTTTGAAGAATTGGGGGGGGTAGAGTGTCATGATGTTCCGCTGTCGTTCTGTTGCTGGCCGAATTTGGGGCAATGATGGGCAAATGATTCAACTGTCAAGTGTGATGGCATTTCTGCCAAGGAAGTCGTTGCTTTCCGAATTCCTGCCCTTGGATCTTCCACCAGGCAAGAAAGACAGGTTGTACGGATGGGCAGGGTGCTGTTTGTTGACCTGCGCAATCACACGTGTACCCGTCCTGTTGACAAGACAAAGGACGGATGAATTCCCAAACTCAACATGCGGGTCAAACATTGCGGAGAAATAATTCAACTCAAGATTCGTACAGTCTTGATGTTGATGATAACATGATTAACATGTCTTGACATCCCTCCCTTGATACTGTACGACCATGTCGCAGCCCAGTGCCTCGTTCAATACTTGTGCGAGGATCTTGTATACTGAGTATACTTTAAAGATCTTTAAAGTATTCTGTTAATGGAGTCTGTGCCAGATCTCAGATCCACCAGGATGTTGGAGCCACAGCCAGCCTGCAGGCGTAGATGCAGATTCGGTTGTACCTGCTTCTGCAGAGGAGCTCAATGATGAGATAGAGGCTATGCGCAGCATCTACGGCTGGAAACTGAGAACTCTAGTGTATCCATGGGTCCATGGGTCAGAAACTTCGCATCAAGGTGCATTGATTTATACTGTTCATGTTTGTTGAAGGGAAACTTAAGAGTTTCTCTGGAAAACAGCTTGCTAGCCATGTCCATCATGTCTCCATCAATTATTGTTTTGCGAGTCTTCTTGCGACTCCATCTGCAGTGTCCTGTCATTTTGCAGTATGACCCTGCGATCCTCAGCATTCCGAACTCCCCAAGATCCTCTTAGCAATCTTAGCATCTCTCAGCAAATTCCAGTCGAAATACCACGCTCCTAGGGGACGATGAAGTGCAGACATTTGGCCAGGCCAGTGGGAGACGTGATGTCTTCTTTTGGACTCCAAATGAACATGACACTGTATATAGAAATATAGAACGATCCTCTCCAGAGATGATCATATATAATACCTATATAATACCATGATACCGATACCGGATACCCATAATCCCTACACAAGAAGGCAAATGAAAATTGCGACACCTTGTTGTCAATACTTTTCGAATCTTTCAATAGTTTCCTTTCTTGTTTGCTGCTTGCAGGGCCATGTCATAGATTCAAACCATGGGTCATGGTTCTCAAACCTGCAAGGCTGCGACCAAATCGTACAACATTGACCTCATACGGTCGCGCACGTGTTGGTTAACACCATACCAGTAGACATGGCAAGAGGATGGAAGGGCTCGAACATGTTTCAGGAGTCATGGCTGTCCCAAAATGAGGAATACCATGGGCTACCTGAAAATGGCAATTCTTGGGGCACTCAGTATAGTATGCATATGTATGCATAGTAATCAACAAATTGTTCAGATGTTTTCAGAACCAAAGTGGCAACCCCATGACCATGACAACATTTGGCCTTTTCGATAAGCTCATTACCGTCACTACCGTCACTAGCGTCACTAGCGCCAGGCTGGACTTGATGGCTTCGAACTGCTGGTGAAGCTTCCAGCTGTCAGCGGCGGTGGCCGGTCCGGAACCTAGCGGCCTAGCGGCTCCATGCGGCTCCATGCGGCTCCGGCAAGACTTCGAATGTTGAAGATCTACGCCGAGTCTACGCTTTTAGAATTGGCTGAGAAACTAACATCATTGTAATATATTGTAATGGTAGAGGTGCCGGTGTAGAGTTGATTTTGTGTGCCTGTGCGCACGTGCTTGTGTGGACACGAAGCGCTCCGACAACGTTGACATTTCTTCACATTCTTCTCTTTCTGCACGGATATGCTGAGATGCTCCATGCCTGCCACAAGTAGGAACTGAACACACTATATACTTGCACTATCTTGCACTCAAGTGCGGCCGATGGCAAGGATCTCACTACGGATCCCAGTCATGATGCAGAATTCCTGACCATGGCCATTCTGTTGATGACACCGGTAGAACTTCAATATCATTCGAACACGCATAGGGCTGGGGTAGGAAGATATTCAGCTCCATGCGCAACCGCTGAGGTGGACTATGGCTTTCATGCAGCTCGGCGGCAGTCCCCCCAAACTCAGGGCCTTGAACAATCATAGAAATCTTAGTTGCTGCAGACATCTCAAAGATGGCAACTGGAACTTCTCCTGATCCTCTCTATTCCCACTCCAAAATTTACCAAGCATGTTCAGCAAAATCATATGCTCTTGGTCAGATCAGGAAATGTGAGTCAGTTTCAAAGATAGCACTGTGCAGCTTTGCCCACCTGGTTTTCTTGAAATCTGCATACTGACATACTGAGTTTGTACTGATGAGCCACATGTCAGAATCCAAGGATCCCAGGTGGTCTCTTGTATCCGCACGTGTCCCCATTGTTGTGCCCTCGGTCTGACACTCAGAGAGTTCAGTAGCTGTCACAGATATGAGGTCATCACCTCATAGCCACTTTACTGATGAAAGAAAGCATTGAGAGCATCATGAAAGCATCATGAAGGCATCATGAAGGCATCATAATTCCAGGCGAAGTTTAGTTTCGCTTGCTTTCACAATAATTCCATGCGATTGTCTATGATTGTCTCCAGGCATGAGCGTTTGCGAGAGGCCAACCGTCCACGGTTGATGGAGGCAACAGAACGCACTGCATTTTCGACTGAACTGTTGGCAAATTTTGAAACCAGCATCCAGCACCACCATGCACCACCCAGGGTACCCAGATCCATCCAGATCCGAGATGTTGGGGGTGTCGGAAACAATCGGAAACATGTCAGGCACTTGGAGAAATCTGTCAGCAAGCGCTTGGATCTCCGATGATTTTCATCCTTTGCCACTTGGCGTAGTTGAGATAGGTCTTCCACAAGGGCAGAAACTCGCATGTCCAAGGAAAGGCAGATTGGAACCATTTGGAACCTCCTTCATCCAAATCAAGTGCCGATAGAATCACACACGCAGGCTGCGGCAGCTGCGATCGATGACCATGAAGCATATTAATCATATAATTCATGTACTAGATCTTCTTGGTTTTCCAGTTTTTCTCTTGAGCTTACTTGGAAAGTCAGGCTCTAAGGACCCACAGACCAATCACCCACAGACCAATCAATTGGCATTTGGATATATTTCGATGCTTTATCCCATTCCTCAAGCACTCCACGTAGCACTGGAGCACAGCAAGGTGAGTGGTTGCAAGAAAATGGACCTCGTTTCTTGGTGCGCGGGGAGGTCGAAAAGCAGGACTGCAACCCCCTTGTCTTCGTAGCTTGCAAGAAAGCATCGCTTTGTAGCTGTGCTTCTCGTTCCTGTCACCAGTGTGATATCACGTGATATTGTCGTCCTCATTGTCGAGCAATTTCACAGTCTGGAAAGGAGACTCCTGACTCAGAGGCAGTGCGTATATCGCAGCGTGACAATGCGGTGAATCGGGCAATGGAGGAATCTCAAGCCAAGGCTGTTACCCCGGGATGTGCTGGTACCATACACTTTGAGCCCAGTGCGTGGAAAGTTCGTGGAGGGAAGACGCGCCAACCTATTTGGTTTGTTTTGTCTATTTGTTTGTTTGCGTCTTTTTGATTTTTTTTGAAGGCATATCATATCTATTGATCCTCCTGCATGTCCAGCGTGCAGAGAAAATGATCTCGGTGGAATATCATGGAATATGTAGAATATGAATGAATATGAATGAACATGAATGAACAAAGAATGAACAAAGAATGCACATGATGTATAGAAAGTCCGTTGCTCTCCGTTCCAAATCAGTCCTGGAGTAGTTACCTCGCTGCCAAGGCGCAGCAGGATGAAGAGGCTGCTTCTGAAAGATCAAAGAGATGCGAGTGACTTGGCAAACAGTTGGCCAAACGGAAACAGGAAATCCTTGGCCAAACTTTCACATACTTTTTACATACTTTTTACATGTTGAACACGGATTGGAGTGTTTTTCCCCAACAGCAGCGTTTGTTGGGTTTCAATCTCTGGGTCTCGGTGGTGCATCACGGATGCAAGGCGCTTCGTAACCTAAATGGAACCCTGGAACCTGTAACCCAATGTAACATTTGACTCTCACAACAAGTCCAGTATATACCTCCCGCATGCAATACTGTATGGCGCCATATCAAATCGCAAGACCAGGTCAAAGGCCATTTTAGGATATTTTAGGTACCTTAATTGGAGGTACCTCCCATATGTAAGGCCTATGTAAGGGCATGTAAGGGCTATGTAAGGGGATATGATATGCCCCATAAATATGGCTTTACATGGTACAGTACCTCCATTTTCGGGTCCTGAAATTTCCACTGATCAGGGCAGTCATATTGAATGATTGAATATAATTTACAAGTGTACATGAAGCATGTTAAAGGCTGAGTCATGAGTTGTCGAACGATGTGTGGTGGTTCAACAGCTGTTGTTGTTACATCCCTCGACGCTGGCAAGGTATTTGCAGCAACTGATGGCAGAGGAGCTGCCAACTGCTAGGTACATACTGACTGGACATCCAACTATTGCGAAAGAGAGATCACTGTTTCAAGTCTCCAATACCCAGATGAAACTAAAGATGTCTAAAGATGTGTTCCAATTCTCAAGTTGCTCACTGGCCTTCAAGTTACTGCTGAGGCATACTACTGCACTATATTTACACAATGACAATGTGTGGTTTGTACTCAGTGATTCAATTCAATGATCACACTTCAGCTGCTCAAAACGGAGCCTCTGTGGATCAAGTCCCTGAGAAGATCAAGGGCCGGGAAATCGAGACATCCCATCAGCACATCCATTTGCGGCCACTTGGCCGCCTTGGCGTGCGGTTACTTTGTGGCTGTTTTGACTTGGAATTGCATGCTGCTGAATGCTGCTGAATCTTGCACCACTCTTTTGGATCTTTTGGTAGAGCAGCTGTTTTCTTCTTCTTTTGAACGACGTGTGTTTGCTTGTTTTAAAGTTTAAACACAGCTCGCATTCGCTGTCCCGAGGACATGGCAGATCAATCTGGTCTGGTCGCTGGTGATCCAAGCAAACAATGGGTTGCTAGGCAGATGTTGGGATTTGAGACTGAACAATGCTGCCTTTATTTTCTCTTGCTCTCGTCTTGCGTGAGAGTGGCTCAATTATTATTCTGCATAGTTTCTCACTGAAGCCCAAAATGAAACAAGTTGAAAAGTAGTGTGCTGGGCTGCCAATCTCCACACTTGAGGCTCTTGTCAATTTTTGTTCGAAACTGGGAAAAGGATGCCAAGAACACCTTCTTTTGTATGAATGAACGACAAATTGCAGAAACATGCAGAAACAAACAACAGGTCAAAAATGTCCAACATGTCAAAAAGGCATCATAGTTGACAGCTGCATTGCGGTTTCATGTTTTTGCCGAGGAGTGGCATGAGGCATACAGAATCTTGACCTGTAGCAGCGCAGATGTGTTGCTTGTGGACCGATTCGCGATTAGGTCCTGTCTTTTGCAGGTCAAACGGATGCACCGTATGACATGGTTGTTGCATGTTGTTGCAGCTTCTCTTGCGGTGTCTCAGGAGATCTCTTCAAGAACATGTATCGTACTACATATTCAGCAGCTTGGATCACACTGGTGGTGAAACCAAGCCTTGAACAGTTCGTCCAAGATACTCGCAAGATGTTTCTCATGGCATCATGGTTTCTTCAGGATATGTCGCATGGCCGGGAGACTTATGTCAGGAGTTTCTTGGTAGCATTTGGCAGTATTCCAAGAATATATCATAATATATCTACATGTCCATTTCTAGCAAAGTTGCTTCGCTACCGCAACTGGGGTCTGGCTGTTATGACTTTATGACACTTTATGCAACTGTCCAAACTCTGGGGCCTTGCGGGGCAAACCTTCTCTGGCCATTGCGACCATTGCCTTTCCTTCATGAGGTGATTTCCCTGCGGGCTATGGCGGTCACTGCCCATCCATCCGCTTCGATATCCTTCATTGCAACACTGCTTTCGACAGGAGAATCACTGAATGGTTTCATTCGAAGGGTAGATTGACATTCAACGGATTCAACGTTCAAAGTTCAGACTGAATGTCTTTCCAATCTTTCCAGGAAGATGGCGCTGCTTCGCACTGACCCGAGCCGTGATGCGTTGGGCACCTAGTAATCAAGATCATCGCATCATCATTCATGACTATCGGCGTGCGTTTACAACAGAATGACCTTCCTTTGAAATGCAGAAAGTTCCCGGTGTGGCTCTTCTGAAGTTGTATGATTTGAGATGAGGATGCCTTCCTTCAAATCCAACTTGGATGGGGTGCCATGGTATACAAAGCACCCCTGTGGCGCAAGAAAGAACCCAACCAAAGGCCCCTTGTCTAAATGGTGGACAAGCCACTGATACGCAGTATTTGTTTGGATCGGTGTTGAAAGCTTGCATGTTAAAGCACTGTGCAGATCCATGCTGCATTGCTTTGCTGAATCCGAGGTGTTGTTCCACACAACGGTACTACAACAATGCTGAAGCAGCTTTGCTGGAATCAAGAGAACCTGAGCCTGAAGCATGTTGGCATTCATAGCAATTGCTCTTGTCAATACATGGATATAGAGTTTCCTATTTAGACTTGATGGTACTCACGAAGACTCTGAGCTTGAATAGACATCACCCTCATTCCTGCTCTTGTCCACCTCCAAGAAATCAAGAGGGCAGCTGCATTTCCGTGTCAAGGCCACCATGGGGAATTCTGACTGGAAAGCGCGATCCCCTGACAAGCCCTCAGATCAAACCTATATCATCCGTCATGGAGTCATGCAGGACTGCAATCTTGCAGCCGCTCGGAACTCACGAATGGTGACATCGTTCGATGCACTGGCAGACTCTACCGCTGCACTGAGGAACTACCGAGCAGTGCCAGCAACAATGAAACGCCAGCTGCTCAAGATGCCTGTTCAAGGAAGATCTTAACTTAATATTATAATATATTATAATATATTCTTAAAGCCTATATTGCTATTGTCACCAAAAGATGGGCAGGTCAGGGTTGAAATGGGTTGAAATGGGTTGAATCATGTTGTGCTTGTTGCTGGGACGCCCTGGGACGCAAGGTGCATTGTCCTCCCCGGCCTTGGGCGAACGCTCAAACTTGGCTGCTCGAAATGACCCTTGGCCAAGTCTTTGCTTTAGCAACTTTAGCATTGCACATTTTTGCAAAAGAACAAGTTGCAAGTTGAAGACTACTGTAGGGCCTTTCAACGCCTTTCAATGCCTTTCAATGCCCTTTATTCATCAATCATGTTCATTTTTCATCCCTTTAACATTGCAAAATTGCAAGCCGTGAATCCGGCGTGGATACTCAGGCGGGCTCCCTCATGGCCGAGTCCAGCAGCGCAGCGCAGCTGGACACCGAGGGTGTCAGTGAGCCACGAGAATGGGATGAAACATGATGAAACATGGAACATGAATATGACATGTATGACATATGACACTATGATACACTATGATACACTATGATACATTATGATACACTAAGATTCACTATGATTCACTACTAACATGACACACCGTCAGCTGTTGTTTGGATCAAATTTAGATCTTTTCAGACCATGTGCAGATCCGACTGCATTTCGTGTTACTCAGTGACTGTCTGCTCCATGGAACAGGGTTTGCTGCAGTTGCAATGTTTGGCAGGAGGCACCTAAAGTGGATTCTCCAAAACCCAACATGTGCCTCGTCTGAAATGGTAAGACAAGGATTCTGATGTCTGATACTCTGTTTGTTCCAGCAATGATTTGAGACATTCGAATGTCAAGGAAGTAGGCCATGTTGAGGCTTCCGCCATTCTATCAATTTGATTCAATTTGTATGTGAGGGATTTGGTTTGAGCTTTCAAATTTGAACGGCAGCGGAAGAGTTCAAAGAGGAACGATTGGACATGACCCTGAAACTGAGACGCTGCATTTGTTTTGACAACAATAGCTTTTAACTTTTAACAATTGTTCATGACGACGACTTGACGTCTAGATCATGATCATGTTTGAACAAATCGTGCCCAAATTTGATCAAATTTGAAGCTTATTTGAAGCTTCAGGCGTTGGGCTGATGAGAGTCAGGCCAGTCAATCATCTTGAGACGTCGCTGTCTTCACACTTTCGTTGAGATTGTTTGAAAGAACAGTTACAGGAGTGTTGATGAGTGTTGTAATATGTTGTAATCGAAGTGAAGCTAGAGATCACGAAATCTGTTTGCGAACTTGATCCTGCAAAGACAAAGATGGACAAACTGCCCAGTAAATTTTCCCGGGTCATTTCCGGCAGGATGAAATGGGCCGATCTCACATGCTGGAGCAGAGCCAGAGCATTTGATGCTCCAGTGAGTGTGGCGTTCCAATGGAGTCCTTCTCGTTGTGCGGCCAACTCGGTAGACACACTAATGAGGTGGATACCATATTTTTTTTTGTTTTGATGTTTTGATTTGAAACTATATAGCATATAGATTACCTGCAGATGCACCTGCAGATGGAGTTCCTGTCTCTTTCCAATCGAAACGTGAAGGACCAAAGCCATCGGATGAACAACAGATGCAAATTGTCTCAGAGGTGAAATTGACGCAGTTCATGCCTGCGAATACAACAGTGGACTTGGGGAACATAATATATCAATATATATCAAATTATTTGATCAAACAGCTTGCGGTGAAATATGGTAAAATTGTTTCCTGGGTTATCATGTGTGATTGATGTCGTATTACCCCGAGCCATTGTGTCCGGTCTCTGATGTGACCAGGACATGGTTCCTGAACTGTGGTGGCGTTTCACCTGTGACACATATAGAAAGCTGAATCGAGTTTCCCTATCTGTAGATACTAGATTCTAGATACCATGGTATTTTGACGTAGTACACCGATGCGCGTTCCACCATTTGGAGCAACTTTTGTTTCAGACTGAAAGCTCGTCGAGGTCATGGAGTGTCACTGGAAGCTTGCAGTCTACAAGACGCGAGTATCCACGATTTGAACACCTTGTCACTGTTTGCGACCGCACGAAAAAATATTCAGTTTGTTTTTACAACCAGAAGAGTTGATTTTTGTGAAATGAATGACGAATTCATGCCTTCGTACTACATTATGCCGTCTTTAAATTTTGAATCGCAGTTGATGGGCAGTTCCACATTTCCTGCACTCTTGAGTGTGATTTGAGAATATTTGAGATGATTTGAGTATGCGGCTTCTGGATCCTTCTTTACAAAAAACTTAAGGTAAATACAGGTGTCCACCAAGGTCAACTGAAACAAAAAAGGGATACTGTAGATTTACTTCAATTTTCGATCTTGATTGCTTTCATTCATCCCATGTTACATGTCACCATTGGCACCCGTCCTCCGAAGAGGAATCCAAACCTAAAGACAAGATCGCAGCGGAAATCCGTGCCACTCCAGAAGCTGGGACTTGTATTGGCCACAGACAAGTCTCACATGGACGTGAACAAGCCTGGATGAATATATAGCCATACATAATAAATACATGATATACATATATATATATATTACATATATAATTAATATGATAATGATAATATATGATATAATACATATATACATACTAGAATTTATGTGTATTAATATTTCATACATTAATATACGTATATAATATAAATAATTATTATTGTTACTATAAATAGTACTATTATTATTATCAATAATAATATATACATACATTATATATAATATACAGATTATTATCATTATTGCTATTATTATTGTTGTTTTATAATTAATATATATATATATATACACACATATGCGCACCGCAGAGTGACACAGAGTGATGTGACAATTTTATTTATAGCGGAGAAGTTTGCGAAAGATACCAGGGTTGTGTTTACCGGCCCAAGATTTGTACATCCTGTTCAGTCAAATCTCCTGGTGAAACGGACAAGAAACTGCAGGACCTTGGTGAAGTAGATATTTCTCTTGTAAACTTCTGACCAAAGCATCACAACAGCACATCACGGATGTTTCTACATTCTAGTCATGTTACGGTACGCAGCCTATGCTGGCGCCGATCGCATCCAACTTGGAAATACAAGAAGCGAGGGGAATCAGACAAGTGATGCTTTCAGCCTTGCTGCGATTGCCGCCAAGGAAACTGCGCAGTTTGATCTCGCTGGCTACGACGAGCCACAGGCTCCAATCCAGACCAAGAAACCAGCACCTACTGTACATTCCCATTCCGGTTCTGGGACATCATAGACTTCGGGGCACAGTCACATAAACATGTTCAAACCCATGTGATAGGTTGCTTCAAACACTTTTCTGAGGCTGAATTGGAGATGTTTTTTCTTTAGATAGATCATCTTACATCACTTTCATGGCTTCGCACTCAAGAACATGCCCACACATAAATGCACAAGCAGCTTCAATTGCCGAAAAAAGTCAGCAATTGCAAGGTCAAAGCCTTGGTCAAGGAGGCTTTTGGAACACCATTTGACATCAGCAAGATGATCAGAGCCAGGGACTCAGTAGACGATGCTTCGGCTCCTCGAATGAACAGAGGAAAGTCGTGCTGCCTGCGCATTGGTACAAGGAGCTTGCTGCCAAGTTATTCAAGTGCATCGACAGACTCTGTGATCATATAATTTATTCTAATTTCATATTCATACTTGTTCATGGTTGTAAGATGTTGTACGTAACATGACATGTCTAACCTGCCTCCTTGCTATCAGACCCCAGTCAGCAGCATCCCCCAAGGTTACCTTCATCGTTGGAGGAGGTCGATGGACCGGGAGCTGCTGGTGAAACCCAACCGCGGAAAAGTTGAACATGTGCAGGACAACTACTGTAGTGCAATTCCAATCAGGAATTTCACCAAAAAAGGGGTTCAGATGGTTGTTTCCTCTTTTAGCAAATACCTAATGTACAGTCTGATACCAAAAGATGTATCAGCGTATGATGCACACGTGTCTTTAAGAAACTAGCGTCTTCACAACATTCTATGGCAAGTAGTTAGTCTCGCTGCTTCTTCTTCTAGCAGTAGGTGGCAAGGAAAAAGATTGTAATCAATCGCATGTCAGTGCATCAGGACATGTTTCCTAAAGCTGCTCGTGTCAAAACATTTCAAAGATTCTGCGCCCATGTCACATGTTTACACTCAGATGGAGAGAGAAAGAGAGAAAAACAACAACAAATAAAAACATGAGAGAACACCGCAATGGAGGCAAAGCGATCCGTGGCAAGTATAGAAACTTGGCTTGCATCTGATGCATCAGGGGATCTCAAGGGATCTCCGGGATGGACCCGAGAAGAGCATCATCTCATTGCAAAGACATGCGAAGACATGGCACAGATGGATCAGAGCGGGGGTTTTGGTGGTTTTTGAGGTGAGAGCCTGGCACGAGTCTTCGGAACTGCCTTGCAGGACAGACCCAGCACTGAAGCTCAAGTTGAAGCTCAGCACAAGCTCAAACAGTGCTCGTATTCCAAGATGATCCAATTCCAAGTGAAACAGGATTTGTGAAACAACTCCGAACTTGGATCCCTTGCCGGTGCATAAGTATTGGTTTGGTTTGTCGAGTGCACTAAATCGAAGGCATCTGCTTGTTTGACCACCGGGAGGACTTGGGCTTCAACCAAGACTCTGCTGCAAGCTGCGACTTGATGAGTGCTGGGAGCTTCAAAGGACAGCATGAAACTCGCCACCAACTGGTTGCATTGAAGTGGCCAACTGGAGCAGGGCAAGCAATTTTCCTACAGCATTGTATCATGTTGTTTCGGCTGCTTTGTTTGACTTATGATATGATCCTTTGGGTAAAGGTTCAACATGATTCAACATGTACAAGTATATAATATTATATAATTATTTGACTGTTTGTTGCAATCGCTGATCTCTGCATCTAAGGACACACAACGAAATCTGAAGCTTGTGCATGTGTTTCCAAAGGCAGTGACATTTTCAGGACTGTTGAGTTAATCGGGCTGTTTGTTTTTCTTAAATTGTTCTGAAACATTAACTCATCATCGCAACGCCACAGTTTTGATTCTGATTTTCTGACATATTAATATACCTATTATAGATTGATGTCAGCTGTCAGCTTCATCCTTGGAACGCACTCTCAAAGCCACCATGGGTATAGTCTGCAGGTATCCAGCTACCATTTAGCAGCTGTCAGAAATTGTCGAAAGCATCCAAACATATCCAGACCACCAGCTGCTTCGACTCATGGTAGCCGATCCGACAGGTGAATGCCAATGGAATTGTTGCACCGCGATCTGGAGGCAAGCCCAGTGCTGCAAGTCAGCAGTGACTTGGTCCACTATCTAGCAAAAAATAGAGTGGACTTGGGACTTGGGACTCAACTCTTTATATACGTATACGTATATATAATTATATAATATTAATTAATATTATATATATATAAATATGCATTGAATAATATACATTATTACAGTATGCAGTCGTCGTTATACGCAATTAAATATGCACTAGTATTAATATATATATATATACATACATACATATCATATCTAGTAAATTAATGCAGGCGTTTGACGGCGTTTGATTTTGTTTGCACATGTTTGCACCTCTCCTGCTTTAGTGGGAAAGAGCAGCACCATGCAACACCTGACTCAGTCATTGTTGGTTCAACATAGATCAACTGAGAGCTTCGATATTTAGGGGTTGTTGTTCAAGATCAATAGCGATTGGTGTAAATCAAACTATGCCCAGGCAAACAAACATGTGCTGTGAAAACTTAAGGGCGATTGGCAGGACCGCCAAACTCCGATGCATACTGTAGATACAAACTGTCGCAAGGAAACTTGAACAGAATTTACCACGAAAGCTAGCTTCCGCTAGCTGAAACCTCTCATGCTTTAGCAAGGTATTGGCAGGGGCTGGAATCATGAAAATTCACACTCAACTACCCCTCCCCGCCCCCTGGTTTTTTGCTCTCCACTCTCCACTTCCTATCTCCCCTTTCCTCACACACCGCTCTTTCACCGCACCTTCCTCCTCCCTTTACCTTCCCAGCTAGCTTTCGTCCCTTACCCTTGGCCTCAAGTATGTCTTTCCTTACCGAACACCTAGCACTGGAAGTGAACCAGAGGATGACTGCATGCGCTCGAATGAGAGAGGTGTCCTTTGACTTTGCAGTCTCCTGTTTTGACCCAATTGTCATCAATTTTCTTTCATTAGCAAACAGATTTCATGAACTTTCTCCGCTTTTGTCATAGGACCTGAAACTGTCGCAGAGACCTGCCAGCGCGTTGGGTCCTTAGCGAAATCGTTCGGGGTTGTTGTGTTGCTGTTCAGTGTTCGAAATGACAGTCTGTCATTCTGGTGTCTCCAATGTGGAGTGGATTGTAGAGTTAGAATCAGTTCACGTGATCATGAAGGGACTGGTCCCTTGTTGCGTGGCATGATATATACAGTAATGTATTATATATACACACTTATATATCATTATATCCTTTGGCGCAAGAAAGCTAAATAATTGGCTGAAGTTGAACAGATTTGCAATCCGCCAACATCTTCATGAGCTCTACCAGTTTTGCCTCAGCTTTTATTGTCGTTCTGTCCAGATGTCAAAAAAGGCAATGAAATCAGATACTTGGAATTTATCCTCCTTATTGCTTCCACCGCTCAGATGATCCAATTTCAGTTTCAGTCTTCATTGTGTCTTGTTTGACAATTTGAGGTAGTCAGTCTGCCGTGGACAGAATTCGTGGAGGAAGTTGGCCCTTGGATTCGATCCAGAGATTCAGCCAAGATCCAGGCAGCGACAGATGGTGACAGATTTAGACGATTCAGCGGTCTTCAAGGGATCCCCATGGATACCCCCAGCAGGCCTTGCTGGTTCTGCTAGAAGAACTACTGGAGGAACTGCAGGCCTGGGCCATCCTGGGCCTGAGCGTTTGAGAACGGGGAGTTCCTTTAGTTACATGGCAAATTCGTGTCCTTTGCATCATCAACCATCATCAACCATCATCAAATCTATCAATGTCTATCCATGGTCAATCCAAATCCAAACCATATGCCCTGCGGATCCCCGGAAATCGCTGGAGGAGACGGAGCTGTCCTTCCAACAGGGCAAGCAGGTGTCCGAGCCACGGCGAAGGCGCACGGAGCCCAGTGGATAGCTTGGAGGAGCTGATCACAACCTGATGACATGAACTGATTCTAACCTGATTCCAACCTGATTCCCAAAGAACCTATCCTTTTAATTCTTTTTACATACGTTTTACATCTCAATTGCGTCTGCTAAGAGGTTCCGCAGACCCAAAGATAACTTATCAGGTTTTGAAGACATGTTCTTGTTAGTTTTCTTTTTGTTATGTTCATACATTTCTATGTCAGCCTGCATGAAGACATCCTGTGAGTTGTGTGCAGCGGCTAGCAACATGCAGGAATGGGAATTCAGAAATCCGGCCGCACCCAAGGGTCAACAAGGCTGTAAATTAAGCAACATCGAGAAACACCAGGGCTTTGAGGAAATGGTTCCGAGGGTCGTTTGGATCAAACATCAACGCATCAAAGCTCGGGGGGGATTATTTAAGCAGTTCTACTTTGAAGACTGGACAGAGCTGGTCCACCCCAAGGATATGACGAATTTGGAAGCTCTGATGAAGTTTCTGAGCGGCTTCGCTGGCTACGTGCGGACTGCCAAGATGGTATGCCACACACTCTCAATTCTATCCCTTTTGGATCCTTTTGGATCCTTTTGGATCTTCTGGTTTGTTGAACCAATACACTCACAGAACAGAGGAAACAGTAAGTGGGAAAGTTCTATGGTCTTTGTTGCAGTCATTTGCATTTATAATTTGGACTGTGATGCATGGTGAACAACCCTTGCGTCAGATGAGGCAATGGCCTGGAATCTTCCCAACAAGTTACTGCCTTCTGCTTAGCTGTCTAAAGTTGAGGAATACAACACATTGCCATGGGTAGCGGAGGAATGATACGTGCTACAATGTGATACGATGTTAATTATGCAGCATGATTTTGTTTGATCATATTTGATCACTTTCAAAATCTGAAAGGTTACTCGTTTGATCTCTTTTGCAGTTCCTGCCATGGCCTGATCTGAAATCGCCGTTGCATCTGACATTCGGTCGTCCTGCATGCCTGATTCATTGATGCTGTTTCAGCCAATATATAGAGGACTGCCTTGCTCATTAAACATCGAGAATTCACAGCCTTTGTGATCGCAATACATTACCTTTCACCTGAACTCAAGCTGCAGTTCCCTATGAAGTCTTGTGAATGCTTTCTGAGTCACTGCTTTCATGAGTCACTGCACTTTGCCATTTTTCTATATTTTTCTCAGCATCTAAGCCTCTAGACAAACTGCCTTGATCCTCAACACCGCAGTCACTGCAGGTCAAGGCGAGTGAAGGTGATGTTGATGGGGCCACACTCGCCTTCGATGCCCCATCGTTGACAACTCGTTTGCAGGAGGACGGGAGTGACGAAACGAGAGTTTGTCACATCTCCTTGCAGATCTAACAGCCAGCGCAAAAGATCGCAAAGGTTTCTATGACTTTGACTCTCTATGCAAGTCATTGCAGGTTTCACAAGTTGAGGCCTTGCTCAATGCCCACTATGGTCTCCACAGGGGCTAATCAAATGTATGGACCAGTCATGCAGGCTCCGCTGCCTGAAGCTTCTCAAGGTGCCCCAGACTGGGATAGAAGGGCAACAGACTCAGGCACCAAGATCACTGCAGTGCTTGCACCTAAGTGAAGCCAAAAAAATCAACCAACACACATATAATTTACATATATATATTATAATAATATATAATACAATATAATATGTGTATATATATACACCTGCATTGCATGCATATAAGAATGCATCTATGATGCAATGCTGCAATGCAAACCACTGCAGTGCAACAGAACACAATGCATCACGAAAGAGCAGAATGAAATACAACACGTCACAACCATATCTAGACCGGTACTCAAGCATGCAACACTTCAGATTTGTACATACAATGAAATACCTACTACTTGTAGTATGAGACATGAATGCAAACAGCGGCAAGCACACAAACGGGCATCGATACGTACGTACATGCATCCCATGCGGAGAAGAGCTTACTTTAAGGATTCGGACTTTGTAGGAATATGGTTGAGTATTGATGTGTCAAACATGCTGGGACATATTCCCTTTTGTGAAGGTACAGAGGAAGTCAACGATGATCTCTGGCTTCAACGCCGGCTGGAACAGACTAGGAGAGCAGGGGAAGACTTTGGTCTGCTACATTCCAATACTCAAGCACGTACAGGCACAATTTTCTCCATGATAGGGTTGCATCCTCGATAACATATGTGATGACGTGCAGTGTCACCCACCCTGATGTAGAGCAAGGCTGGATTTCGTGCCATGTGTCCGAATCCAGGAACGAGAGTGACAAGCTGAAGAAGGAGCTTTCATCCAACCGGCCTTTGCAAGCAATACGTAGCCTGTCCGCCATTTTGTGTAGTTCCTCTAAGCACCACCAAGAAGATGAAAACCAAATAAGAAGAACAAGAAGTAGGAGGAGGGGAAGGAGGAGGAGGAGAAGGAGGAGGAGGAGGATGAGGAGAAAAGAAGAAGAAGAGAAGAAGACAAGAAAAGAAAAGACAAAAAGAAGAAGAGCAAGCAACATCAATAACTTGTCAATAAGCAATACCGATTTGCGTTTCCATGAAAAAAACTGTTAAAAACCAAGCCATACCAAGCCGATTGAAATATCAAGAGATGATACCATAAGGCATCATAAGGCGACAACATCAAACATTTCCATGTCAGCAGCCAAGCGCCTCTACAAACATGGTCTGCAATGCAATGCATTATTGCGCACTCCTTTGCTCTGCATTGCATTTGCCAGCACAAATTTACCACGCGTCATAGACGTAGAGAGAGCTTCTGAAAGAAAGATGAAGAAACTGCAAGAACACTGCTAGTTTCACATTGGTCGCTGTATCAACCCGAGTCATGTTTCGTAGGTCTTGCATGTTCAGACTCAACGTTTCATTGGGAAAAGCGTCGCTGTCGGATACGAGGCGAGTCGTTGCCAGCTTATGCACAGAGGTCTGCGATCCAAGAAGCAGTCTGGAACTCGATCTGCAGTGCGTGCAGTGATTCTGTCTTCATTGGCTAAAGACTTAGTCAAGGCATCAACGGCACTTGTCCTATACTTGCAGGTGCAAGATTCGCCTGTGGTGGTAATTGAAGGCGACACCGGTTGCGGGCAACTGGGACAACATTTTTGTGGGTCTTGTGTTTTGTATATGCGCGTCAGAGTCCCGTTGCCCACAAGGGATTGAGATGATTGAGTCAGTTGGGCAATGATCAAAGATGATCTCTAGACCTCAGTAGTAAGTAGTGATATGTAGTGATATGTAGTGATCAACAGTTTTGAATCAAAAAAGTGATTTGCTTTGGCTGATGCTGCTCCATTGGATCCCGAGGAAGTCGACGCAGGTTCCACAGCACCTTAGCATATCTTAGCAGATGCAGTGTCAAAGCGTCTTGCCAGTGATTCTTTTCTTGGCCGGAAAATGCTTGAAGATCTTGAAGCACATAATGTGGCAGGAATACGACAAGCACTCTGACACCCTGTTGTCCAGCCACACTCAATTATTTCGCACTGATGTTATTGTAGCCAGCTTGAAACGGTAAAACCATGTAAAACCTCACAGGAAGCTGTCAAGGTCTGGATCAATTGCAAGATTTATGATTTATCCCTTCGGATTTTTGCCAGACTGGAAGCTGCACATGATAGGATATGACCGGTTCTTATTATCAAGTCCTTAATTAGTTATGTTCCAGGATGAATGGGGGTCACCAATTTTTTCTTCAGGAAAACATCACCCATAGCAGCACAAAAAGGGGGAACCTTGTTGGATCGCATCAGGTTTCATAGCATACTGGAAGGATGTTCAGACATGGCAATTTCTTTGAAATTCGGGGTGGACTCAGTTGGACACGAAGCAAGGGAATGGAGTTGAACGAAGATTCTAATTTTAACATATCTCAAAAAGTGGACTTGGCAATCGTATGTGACTGACCTTGGCTGCTTGGATCAATTGGCTCAGGTTCATTTTTGAGGATTGGCTTGTCAAGGGTCATGCTGGAGCAGCAACTCAGCATGGCTCGGTGGTGGGGATGATACACTGCAGCTGGTGAGCGTCAGGATGAATGCTGGACTCATGTTTGCCTGTTGAAACAGTTGTGATTGTGGCATGCTGTGAGTGATGAGTGTCAATAGTTTCATTTCACAGCCCTGGGTTTGGGTTCAGTTGTTATTCGGTGAGCACTATATTAGCTTTAAAGCAAAAGAAAAGATGAAAACATCGCGGGCGCCCACGAGGAAAATTATCTGAAAGCAGCTCGGCCCACTTGCCCTTTGCCCTTGCGCTAGCAAATTAACTGAAGTCCCCCACTGGCCCCACTCGCCCCACTCGCCCGGCCTGCCATTGTAGGAAAAATTAATTGATTTTGGCTACTCGCCCCACTTGCCCCACTCGTCCCACTGCCCCGCTCGCCCCACTTCCCCGTCCTGCTTGCGGGGCATGGGGGGAAGCACGGTAAGCAAGGCAAGCAGGGCAATGGAGGTAGGTGGGCTAAGTGGGGCAAGCGGGGCAAGAGGGGCAAGCGGGCGGGGCAAGGGATATTGGCAGGTTCCATGTGTTCAAATTCCATAGCCACGCCAGGGCAAGTAGGGAAAGCAGGGCAAGCGGGGCAAGCCGGGCAAGCGGGGCAAGCGCGGTAAACGGGGCAAACGGGAAGAACCAGCGATCTTCCGTCGGTTTGCAAGTAGGGCAAGCGGGGCAAGCGGGGCAAGGAGGAAGATTCATTTATTTCCCGCACAAGCAGAGCAAGCGAGGCAAGCGCGGGGCAAGCGCGGGGCAAGCGCGGGGCAAGCGCGGGGCAAGCGCGGGGCAAGCGCGGGGCAAGCGGCCGAAATCACTGAGCGGCCTCGCGGGGCAACCGCACTGGGACAAAAGTCAAAGTAGACAGATTTGCCCGAGGCAAACATCATCATGACGCAGCCACGACGGATCAGTGCCATTGGAGTTGCGGATCGCATTGCCAATGAAATGAACACAGGACGCGGCCGTGTCAGAAGGAGTGCTCTTGATGCTCAGAAGATTTTGAAAGTAAAACAGAATTCCGTGGGAGAAGAGTTGAAGGCATCCTTTTCTTTGTTTGTACGGATGACTTGAGGACTTGGTGATTTAGTGGGCTACGCTATCCGGTTGGAGTCCAAACGATCCTTTCGAACCAAGATCTTGGTTTGCACCACAGGCCCGCTTCGGACGCCATTCAGTATGGCTCCAGATTAGGATGTTCAAGAGACGGGGCCACTTATTTGCTTTGTGATCATGAACAAAATGTTTCCCACGGGAATACTTCCACAGAGATTTCAAATGTTGCTGGGAAGGAGGGACATGCCATAGTTGATGTGATATATATATATATATAAGATTCTTGCAATTTGTTGCCGGCATATATCAACAAGAGTGTCAGGACTGTAGACTGTGCTCTGTCACGGGCGTATTTTCAAAGGAAACTGTTTCGATGGTTCATGTGTTCCATTTGAGAAGGCGTACTTCTTCGTCGCTTGGAGAATGACCCTCAGCTGCACAATGTCACGCACATAATCGTGGACGAATGTCCCTTCCTCAGCCTTTCTTGTGGTTTGCCTAGGCCTCCAGCGTTTTTTGAGGCAGAAAGACATTCAGTGAATAGACTCGACTGAAGCATCAACATTCAGAAAAATATGCTGGAGTGAAACTAATGCAACCGCCTGGACCATTGCAGCGCACTAGGAAAGTCAACTCTAAACATAATATCCAAACCCCAATCTTATTATATCTTATCTAACCATTAGCAGGGGCTTTGCATAGCGGATGAGGCCATGAGAGAGATCTGGACACTGTCCTGACCTGAGTGTACCAAGCTTTGCTGTCTTCTTTCTTTTCCTTTTTTCCCAAGAAGTGGAAAGAAAAGAAACATTCAAGCACGTGTCCGTTGAAGCAGAGATCAAGCCAATCACCGCGCCTTTCACACCAATCCTTAGAGAATGACTTGTCGACAAAAAGCATGAGACCGAAACGTATAGCAAATGGTGCAAACGCACATGCAGATAGTTTCAATGCTTCCCGGTTGTGCACGGAAGCAAGGATTTCTTGCTCATCATTCTGCGGGATCTTTTGCCAAAAAGACCCCGTTTAAGGACGGCTCTGTGGCGCCACACAGATGACTGGACTGTTTTCCCCCAAACAGGGCGTCAACACTCATCTTCTGAGTAGGAGCTAAGGCTGGGATTAGATCAGGGTGCTCTCTCTCTCTGGGTCCCGGCTTTTTCTCTTAAATTCTCGCATGAAACTTTTTTTGAGATGTCCAAGCGCATTTAGCCTGCGCACAAAGTGTGCGGCTAAGTTTACCTTGTGCTCATTTTTCGCGGCAGGCGCAGTAATTTGTATATCCCTCGACTATAAAAAGTAGCTGAAACACGCAACTTGCAATTTGTGCGAGCCGTCTCGCTTTCGTTGTGGCGTGGTGCGAAGTGCGAAATTTGATGTTGCTTGCGCAACCCTCACGTCACTTGGTCTCGTTGTGGGCGGTGCAAATTTTGACATGGCTTGCGCAACCCTCTCGGCACTTTGTGCATGTCGGATCGCTCTCGTTGTGGCGCGGTGCAAATTTTACATAGCACGCGCATGCCTCTCACAGCAGTTTGTGCGCGTCGGATCGCTCTCGCTGTGGTGCGGTGCGAACTTTGACATGGCTCGCGCAACCCTCTCGGCACTGCGCGTGTTGGATCGCTCTCGTTGTGGCACGGTGCTGATTTTAGCTGATTCTCTTGGATCCTGGAATCCTGGTAAAGAGATCTTCTGAGTTATTTGCAATGTCCTTCTATGACGCTCTTGCAACATTTTCGTGGTGCATCATATATGAAGATCTTGACCAAGGTCTTGTAGAGGTCCTTGCATGATCTTGTACAGGTCCTTATCAGAAGATCTTGTGAAGATCCTGCTGACATCCACTAAGAGCTCCTTGCATGATCTTGCTTAGGGATCCTGGTAAGATCCTCTCTAAGAGGTCCTTGCATGCAGATCTTGCAGATGCCATGTCTTAGAGTTGCTTGTATGACAGCTCTCTTGGGAGTCTCTTGGGAGGCTCTTGGGAGGTTCTTGTATCAAGATCTTGTAAGATCCGCTCCAGCAGCAGCAGGTTCTTCCATGACGCTATTGTGAGATCCTTGCAGCTGGCATGGAGATCTTGGTCTTTTACAGCTCCTTGTGAGAAGATCTTGTGGAGATCCTGGTGAAATGCTGTCAGAGCCTTTGCGTGATCTTGAGCAGGTCCTTGTGAGAAGCTCTTGAAGAGGTCCTCGTGAAATCTTCTAGGTGTCCTTACATTATCTCGTGCAGGTCCTTGTGTGAGAAGATCTTGTGGAGATCCTGTTGAAATCCTTCTCAAGAGGTCCTTGCATTGAGATCTTGAAGATCCTCTGCGTTGGTGCTTGTCTCAAAAGGTCTTCTGGGATATTCTTGCCTGAAGATATTGTGAGATCCTCTATATAGACTCATAGACTATATAGATCTGTATAGAAGGTCCTGCTGCTGCAGTTGCGACGATGTCTAAGCCTGATCTGTCACTGTTCCATAGCTACTGTTGCTGGTATGCTTCATTGACTTCCTATCGCGCACACTGTTTGGGGCCTCTTGCCGGTGTAATTGTGTTTACAACTTCTAACTTCCTTTGTTCATAAACGAAGTTTCCCAATTTGTCTCGCTATATTATATTCTCCCCCAACGAACTTACAAAGCGCACCGAAGGTGCTGAGGCGTGCTAGTTTAGGAGCCGAGCCGATCGATTCGAACGATCCTCTGTTCAGCAGCTTCAGCTAGGGGGCCCATGTTCGCCCGGGACAGGCCGCCAAAATAAGTGCACGGGACTCTGGTAATTGGCGCATTTTGCATATCAGCACAACATCGTCCAATGCACCGTTTCGATCCGACATGGCCGCAACATCGGCTCCACTTGGGGTCAACTTCGACCAACAAGGCCCCAACTTCGGCCCAAGTTGGACCCACTTGGCCCCAACTTCGGCCCAACTTGGCTCCAAGATGGCGCAACTTGGCCCCAAGTTGGACCCATTTGGGATATGGCTTCAAAATGGGGGACATAGCCGGCCCAATCCGAAATCCTCTAATACCCGTTTTCGTTGCTATTTCCCCACATGTCAGGTGAGGTTTGTTAGATTTTATGTCAGCCTGCCCGCCTCCTTCCTTCCTTTCCTTCTTCCTTCTTCCGCTCCTCGCCGGACCTCAACTGCAAGCTCTACTGTCAGTGCTGGAATTATAGAACGGAAGTTGAGGAGTACGAAGGTACGGTTATTTACCGTACCCTGTTGTTCTATAATTCTGTTTTCCTCGGAAGGTATGAAAAAAATGTATCTGAATTTACTCCTAACTTTTTTCGTCGTTCTATAATTCTTGTCGGAGCGCTGTTGTTCTATAATTAATTCTGTTTTCCACCATTTTTCTCACATTTCCCATTTTCGTTCTATAATTAATTTTCTCCGTTCTATAATTCATTTTTCCGTCGAACGGAAAAATTATTTATAGAACAGAAAAATTGATTATAGAATTATAGAACCTCTTCCGGGGTCCCAGAAAGAGCTCATTTCCTCATTTTCTCATCAAATCCCCATTAAATCCTCATTTTATCCGCGTTTTTTTTTATCATTTCCTCATTTTATCTTCATTTTATCTTCATTTTATCTTCATTTTATCTTCATTTTATTTTCATTTTTTCATCAAATCCTCATTAGATCCTGATTAAATCCTCATTTTATTTTCATGTTATCCTTATTTTATCCTCATTTCCTCATCAAATCCTCATTTTTTCAATTTATAATCATTTTATCCTCATTTTATCATCGTTTCCTCATCAAATCTTCATTTTATCCTCATTTTATCTTCATTTCCTCATCAAATCCTCATTAAATCCTCATTAAATCTTCTTTTCATAGATTGTATATGTACAAATATGCAGTAAATATCATGGAGGTGCCAGAAATTATAGAACGGAGCAATTTAATTATAGAACGGGGAAATTTAATCATAGAACGGATCCGAATCCGCGCGGAATCGGGATCCGGAGGAGTACGAAGGTACGGTATTTTACCGTACTTTTGTACTCCTGGCTCCGTTCTATAATTCTGGCACTGACTGTAGATCGTAGTGTTCCCCGCCAGACCCCAACAGCAACCTCTGGATCAAAGCGTTCCCCGCCGGTCCTCAACCGCGAGCTCCGGATCAGAGCGTTCCCCGCTGGACCTCAACCACAAAGAATCTCCGAAGATATACCAGATAGAATGCCAGAAAGAATGTCAAAAATATGCCAGCTAAAGATACATATGCCAGAAAGAATGTCATAAGATATGGCATATATCAGGTTGCTTTCTTGCTGATGTCGCTTGGCAACTGCATTTCAACTTTATTTGATATGAATTCCACAGGATATCACAGGATGCAGCAAGCATGTGGAGATGTGGATGAGGAAAGATGAGCCAACAACCGGTGCCAGGTGGAATGAAATTAATTGGAGAGTTAGCTGTGCATCTGTCTCACAAAAGACTTTGCTTCAGATAAAACAATGCTGTGAGTCTTGCAATGGGACCTGTAGCTGAGGGTTCGTGCTACAGCACGGAATGCTTTGAAATGGCATGGTGGTGATCACTCGGAGTAAAGTACTTTCCTCGTTTTTTGCAAGTGATGTTCCCCATGTTGTGTCTCCATTGGGCCCAACTTGGTGTGAAGCTGTCGCCAAAGGGTCCCAAGTTGCGCCGTTTTGGACGTGACTTGGGCTTCCATGTGGACCACCTTGCTTCTTCTTGTGGTCCATCTGCTCAAATCGGGCCCAAGTTGGAGCCAACTGGCCCGAGCTTGGCGCAAGTTACGGCTCCTGTTCGGCCCAACTTAAGGCCAAAGATGGCCAAGTTTGACCCCAGTGGCCTTTTGGTCCTGCCAAGTAGGCCCGCTTCTTTCCTCTCTGTCCTATACTCTGGGTGCGGGCGGTTCTCGTCGCGAAGCGGCTCGAATACTTTTTAGTTTGTGACCCATGAAATAATCATCCACTCGCTATTCCAACCAACCCACAAGCCCACAAGGTCATTCAATTCCGTGCTCACTGACAGCTCAGCTCACTTACAAGCTCACCAAATCATTCATATTCATGACATGCGGTGTTTTCATGCTGCAGGATAGGAGTAGGAATTGGGAGAAACTGTGCTGTTTGGTGTATATTGGCCGCATTCTTCACAAGGAGGCATGCAGGGCTTGTGATGTTTTGTTTCAAACGCAGACTGCTAGGGTCTGTCGGCTTGAGACGCATTTGCAATTTAACAATGGCCCGAGTGTGCTCAGAGGTCTCTAGAACATGATATCGGTCTGATATCGCAATGAAATCCTATATAAATTACCTAAATTCTTCAAGCCGCCTTCTTTGAATAGTTTTTCTTTCTCTTGAAATTTCCCAAGTAATTGGCAATTAGTTTATCAGCTTAGTTTAGAGTCGCAAAGAATGTGTCACTCGCTGAATCTACAACCAAGTACCCTCCCCCTTTGGCAAGCCACAGCGCCGGAGGATCGTACTGATGTCCGCAACGATCAACGCTCAGATTTTCAAGGCATCCTGGCTGCAAAAAAGTCAAGTACTAGTACTGCTTTAGAGTAGATTGCTCGCGTTTTGTCACGCATGTTCACACACACACATACATCATACATTCCTGCGTGTATGCTTGCATAAATCTACATACAGACATGCTGGCTACATCACCGCACATGCGGTGTCCAGGAATATATAGCAGCTATAGCATGCTGGAAATAATTCTGGGTGTCCATTCACTGAAGCATCATGATTATGACTCATGACCAGCCCTTTATCCACATCAACACGTGTTGCTTCCCAAGAGCATCCAAGAACAATATACACAAATTTAACCCCTTGTGGAACAATTTGCACATCATTCCTGATTTTTGTGCTCGTGGCTTTGCTTGTTAAACTCATGTATCTTGATGTATCTTGAGGACTACTTTCCTGGATGCAAATCAGTGTCAATTCCCGGCCGAACGTTTCCTGTGAAGTCCTACTACCTTGAACATGCGTTGACCCTTGATTGCACAAACAGGACCATTTGACCATATCTTGGCTGTCGCTGATGTTGCTGAATCACAGTGAGACTGCATCTTTTGCCGAACTCTTGCATTCTCATGACGTGGCAGTCGAAAGCAGAGAACTGACAGGTGACTCATGTGGCAATCTGCGCTCTTTTGGCTCAAAGTGCTCACGTGGCTCAAGGACATTTCGGTTTCTGCTTAGAACAAGTCTGCAGCAGTGCCAGTGCAACCATGGCTGACCCACGCATCGCGCATGTGCAAGGTCCAAGTGACGAAGCTGAGTTGCTCTTGGAGGAGGTTCCGAACACTCTCAATGCATCCAAGCCAAGGCATTGGTACTTTCTTGGTGCCGGCCTCGCCTTGCTTGTGGTGCTTGGAATGGCTGCCAAGGTTGTGTATCGCTCACCCGAGACCTTGGTGCAAGCCAAGAACTTCGACATCAACACTGTCCAGGAATGGGAGCAGATCCCTGGAATCGACCAGGTGGTGGAGCACGCCAAGACCTTGGAATTGAAGCAGCCCTTGCGCAATCTCAACGACCTCTTCTACGAGTCTCAGCCGGAAGAGCTGCCCTGGATCCGCACCGAGTGTGTCATTGATGTGGTTCAGGGCGCTGCTTACCTTGGCCAGGCTGTGGTCTTCCTTTACAAGGCCATCAAATATGATGGAATTCGATGCCCAGACAATTCCCCAGCTGGTTGTGCTGCGAGTATTGCTGGTTTCATCACCTCAGTGACTTGGATTGCCTCCTACCTGTCCTTCGCAGCAAATGCATGCGGTGCCGCTGTGAACTGGTGCCCTCTGTGCTGGCGACTGGACTGCTTTGATGGCCAACTTTGGTGAAATGGCTACTGTTGGAGCGGCTGTGAAGGAGGATTGCGACTTCGGTAAGGACTGGCTTGCTCTCCTCAAGATCACTGGCACTGCTGATGCAGGACTGCTCGATCACACGCAAATGTAATATCACGAATTTGCTATACGTAGTTTTTGTCTTTAGCACAACCAAGCCTAAGCCTAGCATAGAAAAACACAGAAGAATGGTGTAGCACAATGGTGAAGGGTGTTGGCAAATGTCAATGGCCGCGTCTGCGCTGAAGAGGACCCGGATGGAAGACTTTTGTCCCTGCTGGTGCTTTGCCCACAGTGGAGACTGTTCAGAAGGTCGACGCTCTTCGAACCGTTCTGTGCTCAGCTTGTCATGTGCTGCTCAACTTCAACCGAATCACCTGTGCAACCCGATCCCATGGTTGTGTCAGCCCGGAAGTCAATTGAAGCCGCTTGAGTTGAAGCTGAAGCCTTCTGAAGCCGGATGAGGCTGACCGAAACCGTGCCTTCGACCTTACCCAGTGCGTTGTGGCAGATGTCACCAATGCAGCAGCTTGGCTGCATGAATGTGCGCTTGCGACCCAAAACCCTCCGTGACCTCATGGATTGCAAGGAGCCATGGAAGACTTGAAAACGCTCTAGTAGAAGGATTTACGTGCAGCAAATTCTACCGTCTTCGGCTTCATCTTCATGACTTTGATACATGACTCGCGTTGGACGATCGCTTCTCAACCAGGAAATTGTCTTGAGTCACAGCGGCAGTTTAACTATAATAGCCTTTAATTAGCCACTTAGTCTTGAGGTTCCTATTAATCTGGTGCGTTCGTGTTATTGTCATTTATACATTCCGAAATAGAAAAATAAAAACACCATGGGAGGGCAAGATACAGGTCTTGCAAAGGCATAAGGGTCGTGGAGCAATCAGGGACAAGGTGCGCCTCAAGAGATCTTCTATGCTGTTTGTCCTTTCAGCAAGTGTCCCGCGAAGGGCAGAATACAAGCCTTTCAGGACGCTCATTTCCTTGATGGTTCCTTGATATCTGCGGCTTCTGTGGTGCAGTTGCTTTGGGAAGCTGACATAGGGGTTGCAACCCTTGGCTTTCGTCCACGCCCAATCCATTCCGAGAAACAACACCACCATAGCACCGAGAAATACTGTAGCCCACCTGCAATCACCGCGGCGTCCGGAAAGCATTCGCCCGAACGGGCCACATCACTAGCAGTGGTGAGGGGTGACTGCCATCCGGCGTGCCCAGTGGCCCATTTTGGTTCCCGGGGTGTATTAGGGTCTATTTAGGGTTGGTTTTAGGGTTGGCTTAAGGTTTCTGCAGGGTTTCGTCAAAGTTTGTTTTAGGGTCTATTTAGGTTTTACTTAGCGTTGGTTTGGAGTTTTATTTCGGCTTGGCTTAGGGTTTTTTAAAGGGTTGGTTTTAGGCTAAGTTTGGGTTTCATCAGGGTTTGTGCCACGGTCTAGCTTGGTTTAAGGTATATTCAGGCTTGGTTTAGGCAGGTTTTATTTGATGTTAGTTTAGGGTCAAAGTTGGGTTTCCTCAAGGTTTGTTCGAGGGCTTATTCAGGGTTTACTTAGTGTTGGTTTGGTGGTTATTTAAGCTTGGTTTAGGGTTCATTTAGGTTCGATTTAAGGTGAAATTATGGGTTTCATCAGGATTGGTTTTAAGGTTGGCTTTGGGTTAAATTAGGGTTTGGTTTGGGGCTTATGTAGTCTTTGTTTGGGGTTCATGGATGCTTGAGGGTTTCTTTAAGTTTGGTTTGGGGTTGAACTATGATTTCGTCACGGTTTGATTTGGGGTTGGTTTAGGGTTTGTTTTAACGCTGGTTTGGGGGTTATTTAGGGTTGGTTTAGGGTTTGTTCAAGGTCCGTTTGGGGTTTAGCTAGGGTTTGTTTAGCTTTCGTTTAGGGTATACCTAGGCTTGGTTTAGGGCATATTTCACACTGGTTTAAGGTTTCTTTGGGGTTGGTTTACGATTAATTAGGGTTTCGTCAGGGTTTCATTTTAAAAATTGTTTAGGGTTATTTTCGAGCTGACATCGTCGGCTCCGCCGGATTACTTGACCCTCGATGTCATCGCAGGGTGGGCTTGAAAGCATTTGAAAGCTATTGAATGAGGACCTGCTGCTTCAGACATATATTCCTTATGCTTTTTTGAACATATTCATGGATACGTAAAAACTTCTGTGTGAAAAAGCTTCTGCGTGTAAAAGCTTCTCTGTATAAAGACTTCTCTATGTAAAAACTTCCGTGTGTGAAAGCTTCCGTGTGTAAAAGCTCTCTGTGTAAAGACTTCTTTGCGTAAAAGTTTCTGTCTGTAAACGCGCCTTTGGGTTAAAGCTCTCTGTGTAAAGACTTCTTTGTGTAACAGCGTGTGTATGTAACATGTTCTGTGGGTAAACGCCCTTGTGTGTAAAAGCTCCTGTGTAAAGGTTTCTCTGTGTAAACGCTTCTGTGTGCAAGCGCGTCTGTGTGTATAATCACTTCTCTGTGTAAAAGCTTCTGTGTGTAACAGCTCCTCTGTGTAAACGCGTTTGTGTGCAAAACCTCCTGAGTGTAAAGACTTCTCTGTGTAAAAGTTTCCGTGCTTAAAAGCTCGTCTGTGTAAAGATTTCTCTCTGTATAAAAGCTTCTGCGTGTAGAAGCCAGTCTGTATAAAGACTTCTCTGTGTAAAAGCTTCTGTGCGTAAAAGCTTCTGTGCGTAAAAGCTGCTGTGTGTAAAAGCTCCTCACCAGCAGCATTCATCATCATATTTTCTTGTGTGCTATCTTCTCGTCTCCTCCCTCCAGCTTTCTTTTGGGCCACACCGTCGTCTAGTTTCAATCTGTAACGTCGTTTCTTGTTGAAGAATACCAAGAACATGTGAAAGCATCGCTCGTTCAAAAATTGAACATAAACAACGCACAAAGCGCTGTAATTTACAGCATTTTGCGCTGTCCGATGGCAAGAACCTGCGTAAATAGCACAGTTTTAGCTAAAACACTGTTATTTACAGGGTTTCGCTCACGTCACAATCTTCGATTTTTTGAAAAACGCGTAAGTACCAGAGTTTTATGCGTTCAGCAAGGTAGCAAATCGGTTCGAAAAGTGCAAAAAAATATGTAATTTACAAGGGTTTGGTACCGCCACGGGCAAAAAACTGCGTAAATACCAGCGTTTCAGCGTCCAAAAGTTGCCAAAACACTGCTATTTACAGTGTTTCGTGCCTTCCACGTTTTCTTGAAATTGCAAAAAACCGTGTAAATACGAGCATTTTTTTCGATTTCGAAAAGCAAACATCGTCCGAAAAATGTGTCAAACGGCACTTTTTTCCCATTTTAAGTGCCCTCAAAATGGAGGGGGGGGAATGACTTGGAGACGCGAGCTCTCCCCCAGCAGAGTGAAGGATTTTTGGTGTTTTTGGGGGCCCGGCGTCGGAGGGTCGGCGGCTTGGGGCGCGCCTCACCATAGGGTTCTAGTCGCTCTGGGACGCTCGTGACGCATTTGTCAGCGTACTCGTGTGGACCGGCGGAGCCGAATTTAGGGTTGTTTTAGGGTTTTAATGTAGTGTTGGCTCTTTGTTGTTGACTTTCTGTTTTCCCATGTTCCCATGGGTTCCTTGAGCCGCTTTCCGGCTTCTTCTGTCACTGACTCTTTGTTGTTGACTTTCCTTTTTCCCCGGGGTTCCTGGATCGTCCTGCCAGGGGTGACCGACTCTTTGTTGCTGACTTTCTGTTTCCCTCGCGGGTTCTTGATCCTCCTCCCGGCTTCCAGGAGGTGACCGACTCTTTTTGTTGACTCATGTTGACTCTCTGTTTCTCGATCATGGTCTCCCTGCCTCCTCTGCTGTGGTGCAGGTGACTGACTTTGTCTCATGGGGTTCTCGACTCGGACATTTGGGGCGACTGACTCGAGTGACTGAGTCTGACTTCGCCCCTTTTTGAACTGCGCCTTCTTTTGCGTTATCCCCTCTCGAACGAAGTCTACTTTTCTTTAGCTATTTCTTCCCTCGAACTACATTCCTTTACTTGAAAGTCCTCATCTTTTCACTTGCCTCCCGTCTTCAGCTACCTCTTCTCTTGAGCTACCTGTCCCAACTTCTCTTGATTGAGCTACCTGTCCCAACTTCTCTTGAGCGTTTTCTTCTCATGAGCTACCCCGTCCCTTGGGCTACTTCCTCTATGAAACGACCTGTTCCCTACCTATCGTCGAAGTACCTCTTCTCGTCAGGCATCATTGCGCCTCTTAATCAACATTTTGTCTTGGCTATATACCCTTTCTTCTCTTGGCCAGCGGAGTAATCCGACCTGCGACTCGGAGCGCCTCTTCAGCTTCGCCAGCCAACGGACAGGAAGCAAAGTCAGCGCATTGCAAAACATGTTCAGTTCTGAGGCGGCCTATATTGTGCGGGCGATTTTGCAAATTCGCTCCGCAGCTTCGGCCTGCCCGGAGCCAAAGCCACTTGGCTTGAAGACATCAAGACGAGCTGTCATGGCATTGGATGAATAGGGCATGGAAAAGCAAAATGCAAAATTGCTTTCTGACTCAGTGGGACAGTGTCAAATCTGCTGACACTTCAGGGCGTGCGCTATCAATATTATGAATATCATCTCGTCCTTTGCTTGGATCTCGCAGTTCACGCCGCTTGGTTCTCCTGCAGTTTGGAGGTTTCACATAGGGAGTGGCGTAAGAACGAAAGTAACCGGGTTTCAAGAAAAGGCGGTTTATTTGAGCGGGTGATGGCGAGAGGGGTAATGCGGCGGCAGTACCAGAAAACTGCCGTGAGATGAGCAGAAAAGGGGGTAATGTGAATTACAGTTGACGCTTCCCTTCCGTGATGTATCTTCAAAACGGTAGAAGGACAAATGTCAGATAGATCGTCAGGATAAGGCAGAAAATGTGTCAGATGGAATGCCAGATCAAATGTCAGGTGGATGTTTGCCAGAATGTCGCAAAGAGTCACAATATGTGTCTGATAAAGCCTTGATGGCTGGGTTTGGCAAGGGTGAAGGTGGCTAATCATAGAATTTTGATTGTTGCCGTTCTCTGCAGCCGAAGCATATCATGACAACCAATCAACATATCCATAATGTCTTATGGCAGGTAGAAGGTCAGAACATATGTCAGATGAAATTTCGTTTGCCGCATGGAATGTCAGAAAAGATGCCAGAATACCTGTCAGATAGAAGGCCAGAAAAATACCAGTAGCATGCCAGATCAAATGCCCGAAGAAAGGCAGAATAAATGCCAGATAAAATGTTGGATGATATTATGTCAGAGAGTTTGCCCCCTCAAATGCCAGATCAAGTGGCGCCAGAGAAATGCGAATTTGTGCCAGATAGAATGCCAGATCAGGTGTCAGAGTATATGTTAAATACGACGCCCTTTGTCAGAAACAACAACGAAGTATGTCGGACACAATTTCCTATGTCAATGACAATGTTATGTCAGAAAGTATGCCAGGCAGGATGGCAGATAGAATGCCAGTTAGATTTGGATAAATGCCACAATGTTTGTCAGTTCAAAAACAGATAAGCTGCCAGGATCTCTACCAAATAAGATGCACTTTGTTAGATAGAATGTCAGGTGGATGGTGAGAAAGCATGTCAGATCAAATGCCCGAACATGTCAGATAGAATGCCAGATGAGTGTCACATTGTCAGATAGCACGCCAGATAGAGTGTCAGTGTCGGAATATGTGGCAGACAAAATGCTGGCAGCGTACGTATTTTCAAGCTTATTGAGACAGAGGTTCGTGATTAGGCAGCAATATTTCCCCAGAATCGGGCCGGGCAGGGCTCAAGTGGAGCGATTGTGAATGGAGTGCGGCTAAGTGCAGTAGATTAGGTATGAGAATGTGCTATGCCAATGCATGTTATGGATTGTTATGGCTGTTATGGCCTTGCGCTAGGCGCTGGCCTGTTATGTGCTGATGTTGTCGGTGCTGTAGCTAAATCAGACTAAAACAAATCCCCTCAACTACTTGGGGTCTTGGATGGGTACCCCTTCAGGACTCCTGTATGAAGGGTCTTTTCTATGTTCATACCCAAAGTAGACCCTGTAACATGAGGCATCCAAGACCCTAGGCTATTCAGGTTAACTTTTGGCCCTGTGTTCCCGATGTTACTCCAGGTTGTGCCGGCTTGGAATTTTGAATTTGTGTTTAGACCCTTGGTATCACATGCACCCAGCTCATCCCAGTTCACCAGGAATATTGAGCCCCCAAATCCCATGATGTAGCATCGCGTTCACTTTTCTCTTGTAACCCTTTGTTGCCTCCGTCTTTGCTTGCTTTCCCTCTTCTGCCAAATGCGTCAAAATCTTCATGCTTTCTTGCAGGAGGCCAACGTGATGGGGTCTAGAACGGTGTGACTGTACGTGGGGTGGGCGCCAAAAACCACATAGCCTTTCCAATGACATTATAGTAGACCCAAACTACTTGGTAGAAGCCTACTTTCTTTCTCACTGCCTATTCATGTCTACCTCACGGCTTCTTCGAAATCCAGCCACCAATCATTGAGTTCTATCATCATAGACCGTTCCAAAATCTGTTGCAGTGCTCGTTTGCAGAATTGATGAAATGAGGAGGTCTAGAATGGTGTTGCCTGGGGTAGGCAGCCCACAAGCACAAAAAAAAGTCCAATGATATCAAAGTAGACCCAAGCTGCTTGGTAGAAACTTACTTTTTCTAGCACTC
>Ga0126342_10001408_pt1 | contig 33714 bp, 32 predicted proteins | sample Cyp1metagenome_FD_92528 | JGI IMG/M metagenome (GOLD analysis project Ga0126342, IMG submission 92528) | Coral microbial communities from Lord Howe Island, Old Settlement Bay, Australia - Cyphastrea 1 metagenome | ecosystem: Host-associated > Invertebrates > Cnidaria > Coral ...
ATCTATCTATCTATCTATCTATCTATCTTGTCTATCTTGTCTATCTATCTTATCTATCTTATCTTTCTTATCTATCTTATCTATCTATCTATATTTCTTATCTGTCTTACCCTTCTTATCTATCTTATCTATCTTATCTATTTCATCTATCTTATCTTTCTTATCTTTCTTATCTTTCTTATCTATCGATCTATCGATCTATCGATCGATCTATCTATCTATCTATCTGTCTATCTACATTATTACATAAGAACCTGCTACTCTAAGATGTTAAAGTTGGAATATTCACCTCCTTGTTCTATTTACTGTAGCAACTATTTAGAAGCTGTTTGGCAGCGGTTCAGAAGCTATTTAGCAGCTATCTAGAAGCTATTGGGCAGCTATTTGGCAGCTATTTAGAAGCTATTTAGCACTTATTCAGCAACTATTTAGAAGCTGCTTAGCAACTATTCAGCAGCTATTTAGTAACTATTTGGCATCTATCTAAACAGCTAACTATTTAGAATCTATTTAAAAGCTATGTAGCAGCTATTTAGAAACTATTCAGCAACTATTTAGCCGCTATTTAGCAGCTATTTAGCAATTATTTAGCAGCTATTTCGCAGCTATTTAGGAGCTAGTTGGCAACTATTTAGTAACTATCGAGCGGCTATTTGAAAACTATTTAGCAACTATTTAGCAGCTATTTATCAGTTCTTTGCAACTCTTTGGCAGCTATTCAGCAGCTATTTAACAGCTATTGGGCAGCTATTTAGCAGCTATTTAGTAACTATTTGGCAGCTATTTAGTAGCTATTCAGCAGCTATTCAAATCTATTGAATCTGAGAACCTATTTAATAATTATTTGGGTACTATTTGGCAGCTGTTTACCATGTATCCAGCAACTATTTGGCAGCTATTTAAAACCTTTTTAGCACCTATTGCGCAGCTATTTGGTAAGAATTTGGCAGCTATTTAGAAGCTATTTGGCAGCTATTTAGGAAATATTTTGCAACGATTTAGCAATTATTCAGCAACTATTTAGAAGCTATTTAGCATCTATTTAGAAACTGCTTAGCAGTTATTCAGCAACTATTCTGCAACTGTTAAGCAGCTACTTAGCAAATATTCAGCAGCTATTTAGCAGCTATTGAGCAGCTATTTAGCAGCTATTGAATAGCTATTTAGCAGCTTCGCAGCTGTTCAACAGCTACTTAGCAGCTATTGAGCAGCTATTTCGCAGCTATTCGGTAAATATTTGGCATCTATTTAGCATCTATTTAGTAGCTCTTTAGCAGCTATTTAGTAACTATTTAGCAGCTATTTAGCAGTTACTGAGCAATTAATTAGAAGCTATTTAGCATCCATTTAGCAGTTTTTTAGCAGCTATTCAGCAACTATTTTGTAACTAGTCAACAGCTACTCAGCAACTATTTAGCAGCTATTTAGTCACTATTTACCAGCTAATTAGCAGCTATTTAGTAACTATTTGGCAGCTATTTAGTGGCTACTTAGCAGCTATTTAGCATCTAATAACTATTTAGCAACTATTTGGCAGCTGTTTAGCATGTATTCAGCAACTATTCAGCAACGGATTAGCAACTATTTAGAAAACATTTAGCAGCTACTTAGCACGTATTTAGGTTTTTTAAAAGTTTTTAGCAGCTAGTGCGAACCTATATGGTAACAATTTGGCAGCTATATAGAGGCTATTCAGCAGCTATTTAGCAGCTATTGGGCAACTACTTGGCAGCCACTTAATAACACTTTGACAGCTAGTTAGCATCTATTTAAAAGCTATTTGGCAGCTATTTAACAAATATCTAGCAGCTATATCGCAATTATTCAGCAACTATTTAGAAGCTATTTAGCACCTATTTAGAAGCTATTTAGCAGTTATTCAGCAACTATCTGCAACTAGTGAGCAGCTATTTAGCAAATATTTATCAGCTATTTAGCAGCTATTTGGCAGCTATTTAGCAGCTATTTGGCAGCTATTTATCAGTTATTTAGCAGCTATCGAATAATTTTTTTAGCCGCTATTTAGCAGCTGTTCAACAGTTTTTTGGCACTTAGCATCTATTTAGCAGGTATTTAGTATAGAACTATTTGGCATCTATTTAGCAGCTATTTAGTAATTTTTTAGCAGCTATTTAGCAGTTATTCATCAACTAAGTAGAAACTATTTAGGAACTATTTAGCCACTATTTAGTAACTATTGAGCAGTTATTTAGACACTATTTAGCAACTATTTAGCAGCTATTTGGCACTTATTTACAATTCTTTTGCAGCTATTCAGCAGCTATTTAATTTAACAACTATCTAGCAGTTCCTTAGCAGTTATTTTGCAGTTATTTAGTAAAAATTCAGCATCTCTTTCAAATAAGTAATGTTTTTATCGATATCTTCATTATGGAATATTCTAAGTGCAATATCGAATATTTTAAGTGCAATGCAGATAGAATATTGTCAAAAATCCAGCCTGGCCTCCAAAAAGAGCCGCTGGACTCTCAAGGATGAATACGTCAATATTCTAAGTGCTGGCAGGTTATTATGTATATATATATATATTATTTATATATGTATATCGTCTACGCTTGCCTACTTAGTCATCACCCAAGTAGCATCAACTAGGTCTCTTATCTCTCTTAGGGAATCTGAAAGGGTCGCAAACCTTATAATCATTCGATTCCCCCTCGGGCTCGGCTACACAAAGTGAGATTCAGGCCTCCCATGTCCCCTGCGCTTTCCAACTCAGTCGTTGCTGCCGTGGTCCTCATTGTTTTCCACAAGTGCCATCACTTCGGTTTTTGCATGTTTTTGCAGTTGAAGTTTACTTGCTCGCTGTTTTGGCTTCTGTCGCTGCTTCCAGCGCTGAGCTACATCTCTCTCACCACTTCTGTCAAGTTGAACCCAAAAAAGTTGACTTGTGAGAATGTAGAAAATGTAAGCCCGAGCAGCAAATTCTTCTTGAATTCAATTTGCAGCACTGCGAGGCAACTTCACTTCGTTGGGCGCTGTACTGAAGAGGTCAATGTAAGCGTCTTAGTCGGCCTACAATATCACCTTGTGCTTGTGTTCTCGAGAGAGGCAAGAAACAATCAGTTTGCTATGTTTGGATCCATCCTTTGGGAGAAAAATGTGACAAGTCTTTCGGAAAGCGAGATGTTATATACATTTTATAATATTTTGTATACTCCATCAGATTTGATTCAATTGAGCTGTGCTACTGTGAGAAACTTCAGTTTTTAGGTCCGCCTGTTCCGAGATTTGCTTGAGCGAGATTTGGAGGCAGTTCATGGCAGTTCTGTCTGCGGCAGAAACAACTCGTCAGACTTTGTAAAAACCCTGCAACGATCTGCAACGTATTTGATGAATTTGCTGAATATGAGATCGCGTTGCGCAAAAAGTTGGCCATGTGGGAAGTTTGATACATCACTCACCTTTGCAGTGAACAGTAATCAGTGCTTCTTCTTATTTGATCGTTGAACATCGTTGGATTAGATGCGACTTTGCAGTTCAGCAAGCAGGATGTCTGGCAACCATTGGCAATCCCTTTAGATTTCTTTAGATACTTTTCTGTATAACAGTTTGCTCGCGTCTCTTGTTTGCCCAGCGTTCCACACAAATTTGTCAAAACTCACTGAGATGAGAGGTCATACACAGGAAAATTGCTTCAAGATTGGAGAAGCGCAAATTGAAGGCTGGAATATTGAGCGTTGTCATGTGTATTGAATGCCGTGGCCACGGTGAAATGACAAGGCTTTGGCACACTAGTTGGACAAGAGCTGTTGCAGGAATTAAACAAGGGCAGCGTTTGCTTTCCTGTATATGCCTAGCGTGCATCGTCATTTCGCCCATGTATTCAACGAAGCGTAGAGCCCTGCTAAGAGCAGATGAACAACGGGTGGACTCTGTGTTTCCTGGAAGAGGTTTGTTAGAACTATAATATTATAGAACTTAACAGGTTTGCAATTTGTAACAGGCTTGAGAATACCGGAAAGGCATAGTGTCAAGCTGCGGCAGCGCGCAAAAACAGTGGCAAGAGCTTGTGTTGCAAGCACTCTTATGCCAATCGGAAAAGTCCAGAAAAGTGGAAACCAGAGTGGACCTTTGATTGCCACACTAGAGAGTACTGGAAAAGCAACATGGCTTCTATAATACTTCCACTTGTGTTTGACCTCAACACCCGCAGCATTATTCATGGCTGGCATAGGATCCGTGTAGGATTATAGTATAGATAGTATAGGGTTTTAGTATTATAGCAAGGGGCAAGCTTCCATCACAGCGAGGCCCAAGTGCTTTCACAAATTGTTTCCATGATGGCAAACATCTTGCGCGCATGTCCCAGCCTTGTATGATGAAGGTTGCACATACTGGTACTGTACTGTAGTCAATCATGTGCCATTGTTGAAGACAAAGAGGAACTTGGGAAACACCAATGAAGCACCACTGTACCAAAACTTGGCCGCCAAAGCGTGCGTCAAATGCCATAGGCACTTGGAATGACAATTGTGAGATTCTGGGCCAGCCACTTTCGACTAGAGAAACTTCAGTAGTGAGCACATGTGCATGGTATCTTCTTTTGGGTGGCGGTGCCTTTCATCCTATGTGCATCCTCTTTGTCCATTAATGTAGCGGTATTTGGTGTACCGGTTCATGCATACTTCGGAGGATTTGTCTTTGCCACTTTCTTTGGCCCGGCAGCTTACATGTCCCACCAATTTTTCAAGATTTGTCGGTTGCCTTGAGCCTTTTCAGTCTCAACATCCTGCAACACAAAACGCAACACTGCTGCCTATGGCTACCAACCAATGCGCGTGTAGTTTCATAGGTTTAAAGCTGCACGCATGTGAACCACACACGCAGTCAATTGTTGTTTGGCGTGGGCCCTTGAGATAAAGGAAGGCGACCGACCATGTTAGATTCTGTTGGATTGATCTTGAAAGGACTTTGTGTTCAAGCTTGTTCCACAACGGCAATGTGTTGGAAAAAAATTACAACTCGTATGAACAATTTGTGCTTGAACTCGCTAGGAAGCAGGTGTGGATGGTGTGCACAAGGAGGCATGTCCAAAGCTGCGCGACCCTTTTTGACAATTAGAATTAGACGATATCTTCCGCTAGTGCGCTCTTTCATTCTTTGCACTCCCGGTAGGATGGTCACAACGGTGCAAATGGTCAGGACTCAAGCTGACGGCAGAAAACATACAAAATTCCAGCCTAGTAGTTTTGCCCAGTGAAAATTTGAAGCAGAAAAGCTGGCTGCACTGAATTTGTTTTGCTGCGCCTCATGTGTTGAACTTGATCTTTTCTAGGAGCCTTTGGTACAGGGCGCTTGGTCACAGCCTCCCCAGTCATCGTATTGGAGTTGACGCCTGAGCATGTCTTCACAAGTCTTAACGCTTTGGAGATGTTAAGCTGCAGGACCAATACCTTCCTTTCCCGGATTCTTCAAGAGGCTCTCCAATTCTCCAAGAGCGACCCAAGCCAAATCAAGTGAGGTAACCCTCCCAACAACTACGATGGGTACCAGGCCCTCGTGGGGGGGGGCTGAGAAGTCTACCCTGGTACACACAGTGGATTACTCATGATTTTTGCCGTACTGTAACAGGTATACAAATCGATACGAAGGGCAAAAGCATGCTTCTAGCGTGAGTTGGTGAGAAGTTTCGCGTTCCTACAGGGGCTGTAACTCCTTGATGTATTGACCGCCTATATCAAAATTCCACAGTTTTGTTGTGTTTGCTTTTGAGATCCTCGTTGTGGTTTGGACTTTGTAAGTTTCCATTGTTCAGTTCTTTCCACCCCTTCCATAGAAAGTTTGAATATGTGTGCGTGAAATTGTTGGTGTTACTTGTCCTGATGTTTCATAGCCAAGTTACATCTTACCGTTACCTGAACAAATTCGCACAGAAGGTAAAAGATGTGCAAGGTAGATCTACAATGTTCTATACTTATGCTGCGGTGTCTACTTGTTGGCAATCGAGACGCCTTGGCACACTCTGTTCGAAAGTGCTAGTGAGTGACAAAGCATCTAAACACAATGTTCTCCAGCGCTTTGATTCCGCTTGGTGTTTCCACCGGATCTGTTTTTAGGGGTGTTGTTCTTAGTCTTTCAGTGGGTGTGTCTCTTGGCAGGTATGTACTTGCACACTGAAATTGATTGCGAGGGGTGAGTCTAAACGGTCAAAAAGCCAAGAATTTCAAGATGTTTGCTTTTGTTCATCTCAGGAGTCTTATCTGCGCTGCTGCTTTAACCATCCTGACATATTCATCACACCAGTTGGCATCAAGTGATGAGGAGAGAGTAAAGGCATCCTCCAAGCTTTTCATCAGGAGCCAGATGAGCCGGTATACTGTATACTACTTTATAATATTTTATAATACTATTGTACTGCTGCTGCTGCTGCCGCTGCCGTTCAGAATTGTGCAGAACCAATTGTTCAGAATTGTGCTGATTTTCATAACGCTCCTCCTTACTGACAAAAAAGGGTGGGATTTGAAATTGCACAAATTGCCACCACTCTCTATCTCAGCAAGATGGTCAAGTTCTTTGAACGCATCACAGGGTCATTTGATAGTTCATCAAGGCCACTTATCCTGGTGTTGCATGGGGTCAGCCACCAGTCACCGCCTCAGATAAAGCGCACGGGTCCTTGGGGATTACTGGGGTGGGTTGTACGTAGGTTCACTGAAGTTTTCTTCTTCCAAGTGCACAATGCACGTCGACATGCAAAATCAACATAAACCATCATAAACCAACATTGTTCGATGAGTGTTTGCCAGCCATTGCAGTTCAGCTTGACTGTAAATCGGGTAAGCTGCCCAGATGCCCAGGCAAGGATTGGCTCAATTTCCGAGTCATGATTTCAAGGTTTCCTTGAGACGCTCAAAATCCAATGAGAAGACTTGCCCACATACCAATTTGGACCTATTAATATATTTTCCCGGTCCTAAACTTCAAGCGGGCTGATTCCAAAGCTCCTCGTCAAAAGCCACCAAAGACACTTTTGTGTGTTTTTGCATCAATTTTTGGGGCAGGGAAGAATATGCAGAAATAGTTCTAACAGCCATGTGAGATTTTTAGTGTCCCGGACGTCCGTTCAACTGCGGTTGCGCAAGGTTGCGAAAGAGAGACGAAAGGTTTTGCTTTGCGAAAGGTCTAGACATACCAGCTATTGTCCACTATTCATCAACGGAAATTTAGTTCGAAAACTTCCGAGCTGTGGGCGAATGTCCAGTGGCAGTCTTCATATCATGTCATCATCATGTCAATATAGTGAGCAAGAGCAGTGCGCGTGTGGAAGCAGTAGAGGAGAGTAACAATTTGGGAACATGTGAATTCACGGGTGAAAGCAGTTTCGCGCGCGAAACCTTGTGTTTTTTCGGGTAATGTGGCTCCTGGGGTGGCCAAAGTATGGTCTCTGTTTCCCCGCGGTTGCGGGCCTCAATCTTGGAAAGCTGTCGAGAACAAGTGTTCCGGACTGCAGCGAGAGCTCTGCTTTGCACTTCCAAACTGCAAAAAAATTGAGGCGTTCAGAACACTTTCGGAAGATGAGGTCTGCAAACTGCGCACCAGACTATAGCGAGAGATTGGTTTCACACAAAAATCGCGAAAAATTGAGGGTGCAGCATAGCTTTAAAAAGTTCGCATTGTTGACGCTGCGCGAATGTTGGTCGATTTGCTGTGACGCTCCTGCTAGCGAGTAAACGCATTGGCACGGCAGTGCGCAGCAAAGCATGAGTGATGCTGCGACACTCCTGGCAAGAGGGATTGCAGCTGGAAGTTGCTAAGCGCATTGTAGCAGCTGCGCGCAAGGTAGTTCTGGCGCATTGTAACAGCTGCGCGAAGAGAAGAATTGGGTTGCAGAAGCTACAAAAGCGCTAGCTGGGAGGCAGCTCAGAGCACAAGTGGCGCAGATAAGTGGCTGTTCAGAGAAGAAGTATAGAGAAGAGGTGCCTCAGCGAAGAGATCCTTCGTTGCCGATTACCTGATTCATCTACTCACTACCTCATTTCATTCCATTCCATATTCCAATTCCATTCCATTCCGTTCCGTTCGGTCCGTTCCATGCCATTCCATCCCATTCCATTCCATTTCATAATATTTCATTCCGTTCATTCATCCATGCATTCATCAATTCATGGATTCATTCATTCCATTCATTCCATTCATTCATGCATGTATGCATTCATTCATGCACGGCCTGATTGATTCATTGACTCATCGACTCAGTAAATCATGCATGCATTGGTTGATTGATTAATTGATTGATTGATTGGTTGATTGATTGGTTGATTGATTCATTGATTCATTGACTCATTGTTTCATTGTTTCACTGAACCACCGCTTCATTGATTCATTGATTCGCTGAATGATGGATTCATTGGTGCATAGATTCATTAACTCACCGTTTCATTACTTCATTTGTTCATTGACTCACTGATTCATTGATTCAACGGTTCATTAGTTCACTGGTTGGTTGATTCACTGAGTCATTGCTTCATTGGTTCACTGTTTCATTGGTTCATTGGTTCATCGATTCATTGGTTCATTGGCTCGTTCACTCAGTTATGCACGGATTCTTTCATGACATGCCAGTGGCGTCTCAACCACCATTTGCTCATTCGTTGATGCAGCTCACAACTTCATCCGCTCATGGTTTCTGCATCTCAAAAGCGTTCCTACAGGCCATTGATTTCTTCTAGTCATCTCCTATTTCAAAACTTCCGCCCCAGCGTGTGCCGGGCACTACCTGGTATGATACATGTGAGAGCACCAATGTTTGCAGCTGCGTTTGCATTATTGAAACTGCAGCGGCAACCGTTGAACAATAATCTTAGGTTTTTGTTTGCAAACAGCAATGTCACCAAAACTTCCAGGGGAAATTGTTCTAAGATAGGAACGGGTTTCAGCTTTGTTCCATGTCCCTAAAACATACTATGACACCCTGGTTTGTATATCAGCCGAGTCGCAAGAAAGCCGTCCTATCAAACATGCGTTTCTAAGAATCATGTTTTTAGGCGCGAAAACTGCGAAAGGTTTGCGAAAGGTCCGCGAAAGGCAAGTCTGGCGGGATCCAAGCCTAGCCCAAAATGGGCTAATGGGCTACACTGTAGTACGAGTTGCAATGTCGCCGCTTCAATTTTTTCCTGGTGTCGGACAATGGTTGAACACTTGCATTTTCTGTAGGACTATAATGAGTGTCTCTTTCAAGTATGAATTGCCCGCCGGCTGTGGAACTCAGGATGGTGACAGGCCGGGACAATTGCGCCCTGCGGGTATCAGGGCATGCGCATCATGAACAGAGGAGTCACAGCGTCTTGCTGATTCTTGCTGCGTGTCTGTCCGAAGGAAAGAAGTGGCACAAGTGGAAGGCCGCACTGCCTTCCCACAGTTTCGCTTCGGTTCTGCGTGAAGTTTGATTCAGATCGTAAATCGGTTGCCACATTTGTAAGGCTAGCGGCTAGGGATTCAGAGAGTCTACAGGTCGGAGCCGGCGGCGTAGACACAAAGAAAAAGACGCAGCAGATTCAGAAGGCTCTTTTATTGCAGCGCATGGGACCACGGGAAATTCATCTTATTGGAAAGCTATAGAATGTCTTCCGCAAATTCGTGACTGCAAATAAAAAACCTAAATTTCCGATAGCATTTCCTAGCATATTTGTACAAAGTAATACTTTCACACACCAAATAGATTCAAACAGATGTTACATTGTGATGTATGCTATGCGCATGCGTATGTTGATTGTTTGTTCTTTAAAAAATTGCGATTGTTCATGGTCAAGGTTTTTGACATTTACCTGGCATTTCTGTATGAATAGATCGTATCTCACTGCGTCTCATGGTTGAGGCGAAGGATTTCAAGTAAGAATGTCAATAGACCTGGATTACTTGCTGCTGCCACGCAGCAGGATCCATCCAGTCAATGCAATTTCATATGTTCATTCAAGAACATGTGCACAATGCGTTTTCTAATTTGTAAAAAGTAGTTCTAGATAGGGTCTATGGAAGGCTCTCGCCGACGCGTGTTGCAATCGTAGCCCAAAACGCGTCGGAACGTGAAAAAGGTCAGCAAGTCCCCCAATCCAATTTTTTGAATTTAGGTATCAGGTGTTCCAGCAATGTTCAGATGAATTTGCCCACTTCGGGGTAAATTGCTGAACTCCGGTTCAACGTAGAGCATGGTGCTGTTTGGTATGCCTTCACAAGGTGGTTCAACTAACTAAACCTTTTGTTGCTGCCAACAGAAGCCATGTAATTACAGTACGTAGTGAAGGTTCTCCAGCATTTGGACACGAATGCATTGAAGACCAAGCCGGATTGAGAAATCCAGCCATCATTGCTACACAAAGCGGTCAACATGTTTGAATCGTCAGAAAACGTCCGAGCAGTCAAAACACATGGTCAGGAAAGGAGAAGCGTCACCATAGTCGCAGTCGGCGACGAAGGCTCCATCTAAATGAAACCCTTTGGCTGGTAGTCGGAAATTATCGGTTAACTGTAGCACCCAATTTGTGTTCGTCTTCACAGTGATCATTGCAATGCTGAAAAACTGCCCGAAATTGACATTGAATTGGTTTTGTGTTTTGCGCTTTCAAATTGCTTCAATGCGTTTCAACATGTGCAAGAATTTGTGTGGAGGCGAAGAAAAGAGGAGGCGCCGTGTGTTGTGCCAGCTTTCAGACGGGTTCAGCAGTCAACTCGAGGAAGCATGTTTGGTAAGTCAAAGGTTTGCCAAGTCAAGGGAATGCTTTGTATTCCAATGTATTTTAGTGCGGTTCTTGATCCAGGATGGGGTCTGATGGGCCGGACGGGTGCTTTCACAAGGCAGGCCAGGGGGTCCTCGCTTATGTCTGCTAATCTGTCTCGCTTGTGCCTGCACTGCTTGTTCTTTCAGTTAGCAAGTGCAAAAGTACCAGAATCATGTCAAGCTTGCCCCCCGTGTCCCCCTAACCCACCGGCGTCCCCCAAATCTCCCTAACCCACCCAGGTGCCATGTCCAAAAGGTTGATATTGTATAGAGAGAGGCAGAAGGGCGTGCTTACCTCCATGTCCCCCTAACCCACCCCAAGTCCCAGGCCCAAACCCTCAAAGATTGTGTTTGTATGGTCCAAACCCATGTTCACCGGCGCAAGTGGGACACTTTGACCAGCGCGAGCGAGATTCCACCCAGGGTGAAATGGCCACAACAAGAAAGCAGAGGGGAAATCCCCAACCACTTTCTGGTAGACTTGTGTAGACTTTATGTGTCTTGCTGAGGAGCAGTGGTGATATGATTGAGAAAATACCAAGACTGTTTTTCAAAGCTGCGCTTCCATGTGTCCTTCGTCTTTCATGGAAGACTCCAGTTGGTACTTCTGGCTTGGAGTGGGCAGGAAAGCGTGGAACACGGACCGCAAAACGTGGAGAAAAAGTGGAAAATGCCGCATGATGATGATGATGATGATGACGATGACGATGACGATGACGATGGTGATGGTGATGATGATGGTGTCGGTGTTGGTGTTGGTGTTGGTGTCAATGACCACCGAGACAATGATGATGTAAAAGAGGTCAGCGCTAGGTAGCTTGAGAAAAGAGACAGGCGAGACGACACGAGACTAGACTATACTATATATATAATCTTTAAGCTAGGCTATATACTTTGGACTAAACCAATAGTACCGCACAAGGCGGTGGCGGAAGTTTCAAACATAGGACATTCTGCAAGCTTGAAAACGGAGCTATTTTGCGAGGCTTCTTTGAAATGTGGAAGTTGAAAGCTGAAAAAGGAAGCTTTTCTGTGAGGCTTGATTCAGATTTGAAAGTTGGCAACATCAAAAACGCGGTTGTTCTGCGAGACTTCCTCCAAAAATCGAAGTTGTCAACATAAAAAACGAAGCCATTCTGCGAGACTTCTTTCAAAAATGGGTTGTGCGATTGTTCCATCCCATCTCTCTAAAATATTGCACTTGCCAGGAAAAAGTTAGGCCAGGTCATACGAAGTGTTGCGCCTGTCACGCAAAATCATCTTAGCAAACCTGAAGATCTGCTGCTCCAAAATCATCCCTTCTCAGAAAATCAGCACCCTGACCTCCTAACATGTCTTCTGGAGATGTCCTTGTATGGCGCCTGCCACGCGACATGCATCATTGCAGATCCCTCTTCACACGCCCCACGCCTGCCATCGTTTCTGAAATTGCCACAAAATCTTCACGGTTTGCTCATTTCTGACAACGTGCAGAATCCACTGCCCCTGCCACGCAAAAAAGCATCCTAACTTCAAAACGTGCTCCAAAACCGCCAGTTTTTAACACTTTTGACTTCGGAACGTGCTTCGCGCCACAACGCCGTGCACTTTTTGAACATCTCAATTTCCAAAAGTGCTCGGAGCATGAGGTGGTTTTGGCATTGTTACTTCCAAATGAGCTTCGTGCCACAATGGCCTGCAATTTTTCATCTCGCATCTCCCCAGGCCGTTTTAGCGAGCCTACTTTTTGGCCCTCCGCAGACACAAAACCTTGGAAAAACACAGCGTTCCGCGACTTTTCTACCTTTTCGCGCACCTGCATCGTCTTTCTTCTGACTCTTTCTCTGATCTTCTTTCGACCGGCTGAGGAGCATTCTACAGAGTGTTACGGAATCAAGACAGATCTTTTATCGCAGTTCTGGCCGATAGCACATAAACTCAATATAGCATATTATTGTGATTATTGTGTATTAATCTTGTCGTTTCAGGTACGCTCTACAGTCAATGTTTAGGAACAGGTTGCTCCAATACATTGAGTTGCAGGCCAACTATTTACAAGTAAGCATTTCATGGTATTCCCATGTTAAATGCTGTCAAAGACACCTTCAAGTTCTGCCTGCAGGAGGACGAGACGGCATGGAGTAGCCGGCATCCAGAGAGATGGTCATCGAAAGTGCAAAACGGCGTGTGACTTTTGGAAAATCAAAAGTGCGAAACAGATTCAGAAACATGTTTTTTTTGGGCATATGTTTGCACATATTGCTTTGGTTTTACGTGTTTGTTTGCTTGCCGCTCTCCTGAGACCCACTGGATGGACGAAGTTTTCCTGCCTGTGGATCCTTTGTGGTTCCCATGATTCGAAGGCATTATGAGTTCTATGACGGACAACAAACACTGGAACAGCATTTGGGTTGTCACACAATTCTGACCCATCCAATAGATTTAGAAGGATTTAAATATATTTAGATACAACATAAACACATGCACACATATCTTAGGTGCATACATGCGCATTCATGCTTATATCCCCAGGGTTACCTACTATCTCGAAATCCTGAAGTCCTACAAAGTCGCATCAAAAATAGATGCTGAACAGCAATGACTCGCTGTGAGCTAGGCACCCAGATCAGGAAATGATGTGATGATGTGACAGACAAGGTGACTTTTTTTGTTTTTTTCACGTTGTGCCACCACGTATGTTGAGCCTGGGCTTTGAAGGCAATCCACCCCTGGTCTGATACCTAGTTCGGAATGTACACACTGTAGAGAAAACCTTTTTGGCATCTCAGAGTTGTGCCAATGTTGCCTCCTTAGAGGGAAGGAGGACAAGACAATACTGATTCAGTGGCGGATTCATTTGCCTTCATTGTCTTAGATATCTCAAATTGTTTAGGACGTTCAACCGAATCAGCGATGCATGCTGACTTGGAGGCTTGGTTTTTCTGTTGTCCCTGGCCCGAATCAAGCAGGTCTGCAAGATTCTCTTGGAAGGAGGCATTTTTATAGTCAAATATGGTGATTAATGACTAGGCAGTGAATCAAACGACTTCGAAGACTTGATTCTGCCTTTTCAGTGCATGTATACCTTGCCATGTTGCTGGCGCATCACATCATCTGTTTGCCTCTCCCTGCTTTGCTTATCCAGAAGCTTTTTGCAAGTTTGTCACAGAATTTCTTTAAAAGCTAGCAAAGGAAAATGATGAATATGACACAGAATAGCAAATAGGGATCTATTTACTTGTTGGTGTTGTTGACAGGCAAATTGCGCATGAAAGTGAGCAACCGAAGAATTGGTAGAACCGAAAAGGGACTCTTTAATCCTCCTCCACAAAACTTCAAGATATTGTTTGAGCCAAGACATAAAAGAGAACAACTGAAGATACACTACTGTACTGGTGATTCTTCTGGGGTTTTAGCATTTGATAGCTACGGATGCCATTTCCACCTTGCAATGCTGTCTGTGGGCAATCTTGTAAAAAAAAAAGTTGCAGCACTGGACAGGCAAAGATCATGAACGAGATACAGGCCGGCTAGACTTGTATGAAGTAGCCTGTTGGGCTCATGTTTGAAGGCGCTGCATGATTAGTGAGGAGGAAGACTGTTCAGAATCTACACATACAAGTCGCATCTTGTTTGCACTTTTTTCCCCGCATCTTTATGCGGGGTTCCTGTTCTTGGTTCTGCTCTCCAGCCTGCATCCTCCTCCCGCTGCCCGCCGTCTGCCACACACAACTTGCTCACACACAACTTGTCCACACACCTCTTACTCACACACAACTTGTCCACACACAACTTGCTCACACACCACTTGCTCCCACACAACTTACTCACACACAACTTGTCCACACACAACTTGTCACCACACAACTTGCTCACACACAACTTGTCCACACACCACTTACTCACACACAACTTCCACACACAACCTGCCACCGCACCACTTACTCACACACAACTTGTCCACACACAACTTGTCACCACACAACTTGCTCACACACAACTTACTCACACACACAACTTGTCCACACACAACTTGTCACCACACAACTTGCTCACACACACAACTTGTCCACACACAACTTGCTCACACACAATTTGCTCACACACAGCTTGTCACCACACAACTTGTCACCATACAACTTACTCACACACACCTTGTCCACACACAACTTGTCACCACACAACTTGTCCACACACAACTTGTCCACATACAACTTACTCCCACGCAACTTCTCCACACACAACTTGTCACCACACAGGCGTGGCACTTGGCGGCGTGGCACTTGGCGACATGGATCGTCACTTTGCGTGGCAGGCGTGGCACTTATGGCACTGGGCTGGCTCTGGTGGCGCGCTTGGTTCCCGTTGGGCGCCGTGGGCGCCGCGGCTGTTTTCGTGGCAGGCGTGGCACTTGGCGACATGGATCCGTGGCAGGCGTGGCTGGTGTCGCGCTTGGTTCCCGTTTGGCGCCGTGGGCGCCACGACTTTTTGCGTGGCAGGCGTGGCACAACTTTGTCAAACACAACTCTTTCGCACACAACTTTTTCACGCAAATCTCTCTCACACACAACTTTGTCACCCACAACTTTGTCACACACACACACAACTTTGTCACACACAACTTTGTCACCCACAACTTTGTCACACACAACTTTGTCACAGACAACTTTGTCACACACAACTTTGTCACAGACAACTTTTGTCACACACAACTTTCACACAGACAACTTTGTCACACACAACTTTGTCACACGCAACTCTTCCACACACAACTTTGTCACAGACAATTTTTCACTCACAACTCTTTCGCTCACAATCTTTCACACACAACTCTTTCGCTCACAACTTTTCACACACAGTTCTGTCACATACAACTTTGTCACACACAACTCTTCACATACAACTTTTAAAATGATCGACCCTCCACCATCTCCTTAGTCCTTTTTTCTTTCTCCGTGCCGCTTCTTCCACCTTTTCTGACTATTGGAAGAAGTTGACTTGTGGGGTTATCCGGTCCTTTAATGGTTGCAGTGAGTTCATCTAGAGAGTGCAGTGAGTTCATCTAGAGAGAGTGAGTAGTAAGATAGCATTTTGCTTCAGCTGGCTAAGGATGTAAGAGCTTCAGTTTTCTGGCCATCTAGACTCGGACAAACAAGCCCAGATATTTTTTGGATCGGCGCACAATGGTACATAGTTTGTGTTTCGATTTGGTGATCAAAGTCATCTTATTTCTTCAGGGATCCCACGGTGGTATTTGCTGTCATGGAGGCAAAACTTTTGGCGAATCAGGAGGAGTTCTGGCGTCGAGGGCAGGTGCTTCAACACTATGTCCGCATTTCTGGTGTCTTCCCTTTCTTTGGGAAAATCTGACAGGTTGAAATCAAACGCATGCAGCAGCAGCAGAAAGAGGCTGTGGACTTATCCATACATATCCTTTGTGAGACTTTGGCAGCCTCAGCTTTCGTCCTCACAATAGCAGTGATCATTTTTGAGATCCAAGCGCACTGATTCCCTTCCATGATTTTGATGGATTTCTGAAATTGTGACCCTGCGTGTTCAAACATGTTGATAGGTTGCTGATGCGCTGATCAAAATGCAGGACTCAAGTTCTAAAAAGATCTCAAGAATATGCTTCTTTGGGACTGCGCGACATGCAGCGGTATAATCAAGTGCACAATACTGCGCAATGATAATTTACGTTTTTTCAACAGCTGTCCACACTTGCCAGGCTTTCATATTGCCAGCTCTGATATGCACCATGGCTAGGCTAGACACCAATCCAACATTTGTTCACCAGGATCAGCAGTCCGAGCTAGCCGTGGAGCATCAGAGGATCAAAGGCTGCCAATGTGAGAGAGTGGAAGTTTGGCAAGACAAGATGCTATAGCCCTGAGAACCTGCCCAAGACTGATGAAGGGGTCATATGTCACGGAGAACAAAGCGAGGTTCACACGCTGAAACAAAGCAAGTTTTGCTGGTAGATCATCACAAGAGTATTGCGGGCCTGCCCTGGCTGCTGTGGCCGAGCTTTGAATATTGGCTTTGATTTGCATGCAGCAGGTGCCTTGGTGGAAGTCACTGCGAAGTTTGAACAGGCTTTGGCTTCCAAGTGAACGTAATTACATAATGAAATCTGGCATCTCATGCGGAACCACTGATGCAACCAATGATTCGCATAAGGATCGTCAAGCCTTTGAAACCAGTGTGCTTGAGGTTTTGTAATGTAAGTGGACAATAAAGCTGGAGCAAGTCTGACTCAGCAAACCTTCAAACCATTCACAGACTGCATGAAGCTTTAGATCAAAGTTGTGAATCTTGGAAGGATTATAGTTAAATGCTTTCTGGACGTTTATCGGCATCAGGTCCACTAACAAATATGTTCTTCTACGTTTTTTAATTTTCAAAAGCTTTCGATTGTGGCAGGTGGTGAAGCAGATGCGCGAGGTGGGCAGAAACATTGGGACCAAGTCTGAGGCTGGGATTGGCTGAGACGATTTGGTCTGAGGTGATTTGGGCGCTTCCGCCTCAAATGTGGCAGCAAGCGCAGCAAGGACAGCAAGGACAGCAAGGGCAGCAACAGCAAGGGCAATCAGGTAGCTTCCTGGTTTCACATAAAAGCATGCAACTTGGTGCAACTCGTCTAAGAGAAGAGAAATTCAGGAGGATTATTTGCTGTGAAATTCACAAGGAAGTGCAGAATTCAGCGATCACACAGGAAAACCCTCAGGCTCCCCACGCGGTGCCGAAGAGGCGAAAGCTGGACTTTGGTTTCCATCATTGATTTCGCCAATGGGTGTATATGGTGTATTAAATAATCAATACTAATCCGTGCTTCAATGTCTAGTGCATATGTTATTCGCTGCGATGTGCAAGAAGTCTTGATGCTGAATCTTGTGGTTCGCAAGCGGTCGTTTAAAATGTGCCGCTCCTAAAGTGCAGGCTGGTGTCGCAGACCTCCACAAAGAGCCTGAAGCCGATCAAGGCCGGATTATCGGGAACACCATGGAATACATACCAATACGTGATGCGAGGTCTATTCCCTGCAGGTGCGCCCCCTGTGTGGGCCGGGAACAGTACACATGCATACATGTGATGCTGGACCCACTTAGTGTACTACACCAGCGCGTGTACATACACAAATATATGTGATACTATGGGATACATAGATACATGATACGTACATAAAGGCTGATATTTGCCGATACACCAATAATCATATTAATATATATATATATATCTTAATATGTACACTTGCAATACCACGGCATGTCCTTGCTTCAACATGCTGCGTTTCTCTGGACAATGCACACGGCATGCAGCATGCCTAAGTCTTGCATATGTGCATACATTTGGTATGGAGTCAAACATGGACAGGATAACAAGTTAGTTTATACGCATTTTCCAAATGATTTTGAATACACATATGTACAAACACACACTGCATGAGGAAAGTATGGAGGGATATAACGTTGTAGGAGTCGACGCCTTGAAGTCTTACGCCTAGGAGTTTAACCATCTTGAAGTGGCAACAGATGGAAAAGAAACTGGTACGCCAACCGATAGAACGGAAACTGACACTGAAATTGACCTGAAGCTGAACATCTCTGACCTAGAACTTCAATGTTGTAACTGTAATTCATCCCGGGGTTCTCGGCCTAGCCCCACGCAACTTCAGCGAAAAGAACATCAAATGGCTTGTACGTCACGGTGCTCAGCCGTGATATCCGCATGTACTGTGGCCACTTCACGGACCATCGCTCCCAGTACATGGATTTCCCTGCATGTGGTTGAAAGGATTGAAGCATTGTTAGAACATGTTACACACACAACCACGCGCGTACGCATGGTCCCCAAGCCCCCCAATGTCCCCTAAAAGTAGACCCTAGGTCCTAAATGGTTGTTTTTCTACATAAAGGCATGTTTAGGTCAATCTGGGCGCAAGTGAGTCGTTTCTATGAGGGCAAGTGAGGCTGGTCCCCAGACGGTATCATGTGCAGACACATCCGCGCATGTCCTTGACATGTGCTAAGCAAAACGGCTGGCTCAGTCGCACGCAGATATCAAAATCAGGGAATGATTGACCAAACGCAGTCATCAATCAAACTTAAACACGAATACGGACATACCTTTGATACCTGCCATGCAGTGAACACAACAGGCCACAACACATCAGAATGTACCACGAGAAACTTTAATTCAGCAGAGCATACCAAAACATACCAGAACGTATACAATGGCACACCGCAACACGTCTTGACATGCCATTTCGAGCCAAAACACTCAAAACAAGCTGCGCACCAAAATCAAACAGAAAATGCACAACAGAGCGCCCGCACATCATCTGCAGAACCCATCCCTCCACACCCCTACTCTCTCCATCTCCAATCTCTCCACATCAGTACCCTCACCATCTCGAATCTCTCCACATCCCTACTCTCTCCATCTCTAATCTCTCCTCATTCCTACTCTCTCCATCTCTAATCTCTCCATATCCCGACTCTCTCCATCTCTAATCCCCCCTCTTATTCATATTTTCCGCATAACGGAGTTTAGACTCCTAAACTTCCTTTGATCATTATCTTCTGCTTCTTCTCCCATCTCATCATCATTATCATCATCATCATCATCATGATGATCAGCCTCTTGCCAGGGGCTGTGTAGATCTTTTAAGGTGGGATGCGACCGCTGGGCATTTTGTGGCCACAGATTGTGCATAATTGCGCTTTTGTAAACTCCCGGAAACATTCATACAGCAGGTATCGGAAGCTGTCATTTGACATCGTCACGGTTCGTTCCTAGGGATTCAATTCCACTTCCTGAAAAAAATGGTTGCATCCTGTCAGGCCATTTCACTTTTTTTCTCAAAACTTGGCATTCAATCAGAAGGTTGGGGATCACCATCATCACCACCATCAGTGTTGTCATCGCCGGCATGGTCACTACGATCGCCGCAGAAGCAATGATAATTTCACTTCACTCACACAGTTTTCCTCGATATCACATGTCTCCTCCTCCTCCTACCCACTATCCTCGCCAGCAGCTTTCTCTGTGCCTTTGTTTGCCACCACCCCTAGATTTGCTATCATTTGCTCCTTTATGTTACAAAACCTTTCAAACTCATTTTTTCACGGCCTCTCCCTCAAGCCCCCACTTTCCAATCCTATTGCGTTCAGCATCATCCAGCGATTTTGACACGATATCATATCAGAGTGCGAGTATGACTGGTGCATGACCCGTGCGAACATTGGCAGCGCGAACAGTTTGAACAAGTTAGGTGCAACTTTTGGACAGCCTCTGCCTCAGGCCAAGAAAGTCTTGCAGTCATTGTGTATTGAAACAAATGAAGCTTCCAGGTGAGGCCTACCCAATTAATAACTGCCCGGATGAATTGTCTTGATCAGTTGATGCGCCCTAGAGACATTTGTACGCAATGAAGGCTGAAGGACTCCAAGCACAAAGTGCAAAGGATGGTAGATCGTAAAGCAGCAGGATCCTTCCGCAGCACCACTTTTTTTCAGCAGACCATGTCATCATTCTGCGAACTGTGTTGATCAGGAAGATGACATGTCATTTCAGGTAGGAAGTAGGACGTTCAGCCAGGGTTGCTGAACCCTGTCATCGAAGAAGATGTATAGCCAGGACAATTGTCCCTCATTCAACATATACGTCGTGGATGGCTTTGGTTCTAGGCAAACTTTTTTGCATAGCAGATCAAAAGGGCGCTTATTTCCAACGCCGTTGCAGACTTTCAGTGCAAGGCCAGGCTTGGGATAGGCCCGGCAAAGAAGGGGTTGGCCTATCGGAGCGTTCGCATTCATTCTGAGGTTGCCCAGGCCGCAGAAAACTTGCGAACCAGATTCTCAAGAGGCACCGGAGATGTTTTGATGTCTTTCCATTTCCGCTAGCCGCTAGCCCCTGGTGAGAGCATGTCGATATGTATGTGTATATTTAAATATACATATGTGTGCGTGTGTTTACTATGGACATATTATGTAAATAATATGTATATATCATGTATGCTGTATATTTAGTTGCTATTTTTCACCGCACATCTATTATCAAGATTTTCTAGGTGCCGTTTCAGTGTGGATTTGTTTTGGTCTAAAAGGATGCCCGTACGCGCATGCAAGGATGGAGCGCTTGAAAATCGCAGAACAGTCTAAGGTATCGCAATCTACTGCAATCGCTGTTTAAAAAAAATCAAGGAGAACAAGACAGAAAGAGAACATGAAAAGGCGTACGAGAAGAAAGACAACAACACCGAGATAGAAAAGAAGAGACGCGGTATGTGGAACAAGGTCTTTCGTCACAATGCATTTACATTTGGATTTGACAAGTCCTTCGCAGTTCAACAAACCTGAAGAGCCCATGGGCTGTAGATCGAAGCTCTTCCTGTTGGCTGTGAGGTTGCTCTTTGCACACCCCCTCGAACATGTGCTCAGGAGAGGTGTGCTGCTTTTACAAAGAAAAACAGCACCCCTTGTAAAACATGCGGGCTTTCAGGATGCACCTGGCATTGCGACAGCTTCGAGTCCGGCAGTCGGAAGCCAAGTCTCAGAAGTTTGCAACGCTTTGAACTTTTCAAAACGCTCTCAATATGCAAAGAGCTGGCGGGACAAGGGCAGCATGTGAAACCTTGCGAAGGTCCTCTCTCTTGCCAGTGCCCTCCCATCTTCTGTCTCTCCTGGCTTCAAGGCGGATGTGGAAGACCTGCCACATGTGACAGACATGAAAAAGACATGAAAAGGCAAGTCAAATATGACTGCACTGTACTGCACTCATCATACTTGCGCTGCTCCAGATGCTGAACCTCGCGGAGTGGATTCCTGACCAGGAGCTGAACCAATTCTTGCTCCCACTTCAGTGGACATGTTTCTTCATGTTTCTGCTTATCATTGTGCTCTCGCAAAATGGTTTCAATGGAACCCGTAGATTGCACAGACGCTTACCATCCACGAAAACCATAAAGGCTTCATGCCTTGAAGCCTCTTGTCGTAAAGGCTTCGACTGGAAAGTCAACACAGACCCCTTCATTGCCTACAAGGCACCTCAATATGGGTTCGTCTGGCAATAAAGTACCCGTAAAATTCATGGTTACTGCTTGTATTTCCCATTAAATGTGATCGGCTCCTTGATTGGTATACTGGTATCCTGGTATACCCCATTTTCAGACAGGGTCATGTGTTTCAATCCTTCTGGCAAGAAGCTTCTCAGCCAATGTGAACGGAGCTAGCAAGATTCCGAGCTGACTAGATCCCACAGGTTGCTAGGAACTTGAAATTTCAGAATGGTTCATGGGGCCAAGCAGGTCAAAGCGAATGTCGTTGAGCTCGATGCTGAAGAATTTGAGAGTCTCTACATGTCTCGACGCACCCACAGCTTGAGCGATACACCATTTTTATCACCAAGGCTCTGGAGCTGACGAACACACATTCGACACATTCCAGGTTGAGCCAGGGTCTCAAGATTTCTCAAGAAGCCTGAGTAATCTGATCTAAGACGCAAGGGCCGCAAGAGTTCTCCAGATGCGCCAGTAAGGGCATGTAAAGAGAAGGATACGGCTACAATCTCCAGGTCCTGTCTTGTCGAAGGAAGTTTAGAAGTCAAGCTTCCGACAGTATTATGGACAGATGAAAAAGCAGAGGTGCGAAGAGTCAGAGAAGAGAAGAGAAGAGAAGAGAAGAAGAAAGAAGATCAGAGAAGAGAAAGAGGCATAAGACAGAAGATGCAGGTGCGCAAAAAGGTAGCAAAGTCGCAAAGCGCTGTGTTTTTCCAATGGTTTGTGACTCCGGAGGGTCGAAAAGTAGGCTCGCTAAAGCGGCGGGTGCAGAGCCATCTGGCCAGATGAGAGATTGCGCGAAGCACAAATGTCCAAGACAGTCAAAATGTACAAAACACACCAAGGTCGGAGCACTTTTGGACGTTGAGATGTGGAAAAGTGCACGACATTGCTGCGCGAAGCACATTTCCAAGTCAAAATGTACAAAACACCTCTGTGTCGGACTGCTTTTGGAAGTTGACATGTCAAAAAAGTGCGCGCCGTTGTGGCGTGAAGCGCGTTTCGAAGTCAAAAGTGTAAAAAATTGACGGATATTGGACGTTCACATGTCGTTTCGCGTGGCAGGCGCAAGGGATTGTGCACCTTGTCAAAAGTGAGCAAAACGTGGGGTTTTGTCAGGCGTCGGACATTTGAAGAGGATCTGCATAGATGTATTTTCCGTGGGAGGCGCAGTCCAAGAGACATTGTTCATCAGAGATGTTAGGAGGTCCGGGCGCTGATTTTCTGAGACAGGTTGCATTTTGAGCATCAGATCTTCGGGTTTGGTAAGATGATTTTGTGTGATAGGCGCAGCACTTCGTATGACCTGGCCTCGCTTTTTAGTGGCAGGCGCAGTACTTTAGACAGATGGAGTGGAGAAATCGCAAAACACATTGGCACGAGGCCGTCAGCTCTGCACTCAACTTTCCATTTTCGAAGGAAGTCTCGCAGAATTGCTTCGTTTTTGATGTTGTCAACTTCGAAAATTGAGGAAGTCTCGCAGGCTTGTCTTGTTTTTGAGGTTGTCAAGTAAAAAGATTCGCAGAATTGCTGCGTTTTTGATGATGCCACGTTCAAAAAGTGAGGAAGTCTCGCAGAATAGCTTCATTTTCAAGCTTGCAGATGGATAGATAGATCGATAGGGAGAGAGAGAGAGAGATAGACAACGACCACTACCACTACCACTACTCACTACACTACACTACTACTGCAACAACAAATACACATGCAAATATACTAGGCTACATTACATTACACTAATTACATTACACTACACCACAATAATTACACTACAACTATTTCTACAACTGCAACTAAAAATACAAGTACTCCTGCAACTACAGCTACAACTATAACTACAACTACACTACACTACACTAATCACACTCCACTACGCTACAGCTTACAACTGCAACTACAACTACAAGTGCGTTACACAACGCTACACTGCAGTAATTACACTACAACTACACCTACACCTACAGCTACAACCGCACTACTTCACACTACACTAGACTACACTATGCTACGCTACAATTCACAACACTACAGTACACAACACTACAGTACGCTACAGTACACTAAACTACACTACACTACACTACATCACACTACACTAATTACACCACACCACAACCGCAACTACAACTACAACTACACTAGACTAGTTACACTACACTACAGCTACAACTCCGCTACACTACAACTACAACTACAACTACAACTGCGCTGCACCATGCTACATCCAGCAAGTGTGGGTGCGGTGAGGTGACCACTGCACCCATTGCAACCACTCTAAAAAACACAACTCCCCCTTCGTTCCATCAGCGGATTCGCTCTGCCATCCATGCATCACAACAACTCACCTCTCCTATAGTGTCCTATCCTTGAAACTTCCGCCGCCGCCTTGTGCGGTACTACTGGTATGAGGGTTTTGTATTTTACTGATTGGCAATTTGAATCAAATTGACTCCGCACTCGGATGATCGCTTCATGAAAAATGCGTTGATCTCTCGCGCTGGTTATTTTGGAGTGTTCATCACTGCATGATCCCCGTCAAGACTATATTACCAGGGTTTCTGAGTACACGATTTAAAGCCTCTTAATTCTATCTTTCGATTCGTCAAACATGACTGAGATGTCAGATTTTGACAATGGGAGATTTGCAGGCTTAAAGATTTTGTTTGTTACCAGGTTCCCAGACAATGGACTTCCTGGAGTGCGACAGTTCCAACTCTAATTTTCCTGGCCACGTCGGCATTGGCAAGCTGTTGAGGATTGTAAGACTATTTCAGGTACATGTGGACAATGCCAGTGAAGATACAGCAGAAGAAGCGTAGTAACCAGTAATGATACATCAGGAGTGGTCTGCAGTTCAATTTTAAATATTCTTATTTTAGCCCACTGGCAGCAGCGTCTCCGTGCTGGCGGCACCCCAGTTCACCCCTTGAGAACCTTTTGTAATTTTTAATACCGTTCAGATGTTCTCAGCAACCAAAGCCTGTTTGCCAAGGATCGTCAAGGAGATGGGCTTTACAACGTTGGGCATAGAGGCTTTGCTCCACCGGATCCACGTGGACACACATACATACACTGCATTGCATTTTGTTCTATTATATACAAGCGTGTGGTGAAGTCCAACGACGTCTGCGCCTCAACATTTGCATCGAACGGCTGACGCAGAATTAAGGAGCTTAGCAGCGCCCACTGAAGACTGTCTAAATGCATGTATCTTACTCGAAGGAACAGATGTAACGCGACTCTGTCGTGCAGAGGCCTTCAGCAGAAGTCTTCTGCGCAAGTGTCCTTCATATTTCTACGAAGCCAGTGTTGAAGTCGCGCCATAAAATTTTGAACCCCGTTCTCATAGGCAACACATGTTGCTCGAGCGCACTTGTTTGACCAACTTTTACATCACATTGAGCTCGGAGGAAGGACGTGCGAGTCTTACTCTACATCCGACCAAGCTGGCCAAAGCCAAGAAAGGGTCCCATTTACAGAACAAATATCATAGGAGCATGTAATTTCTAGACGTATATACATGGTTACATAATAACTGCACATACGGATGTTTACATATATATAGATAGATAGATAGGTAGATAGATAGATAGATAGGTATACAGTACATATATATATGTGTGTGTGTAAGTATTGATATACACACATACATGTGTAATTCCTGGAGATATATAAATGCATTTTCTGTACTTATACATAAATACACATATTTTCCATATCTACACGTACACGATTTTAGGCGCGTCCTGCATTGACCGTACCTACATCAGAACCCATAGTCACCCAACCTCTTTTGGTCCTATTTGTTCTACAGTGTTGAACACAGCAGACTACATGATCCTATATGTACACGTGTTTTACATGGCGCATTTTGGGCATTTTGAAGCCAGGTGGTCTTGCCACGCGGCGAAGCAATCAATATTCAGCTTACATACATTCGCGGGGAACACCGAGGATGAAGCATGGATTGAGGAGGAACAGGTTCACATAAAATTGTTTGTGTTGCGGATCGATTTTGCTGATAACGACGGGTGCCAGGGAGGCAAATGGATGGTGAACACATCCCACAGGCAGACAGTAGTGGACAGCAGAATGTTGCTCTGATGGCAAAAAACTAGCAAAAGTCTTGGTAAACGTTGTTTGATGATCATATGCATAATCCAGCCTTGCAGTGGCGACCTCGCACAAGATCGCCGGAGAACTTGGAGCTGCATTGTGGGTCACACACTGACTCTCAACTTGGAAGTGCAGGATTGATATAAGGTGTAGGTGCGCGCTCATACCAGTGTTTGCTTGCAAGTGATCAGTAGCTGCTACAGAATGTGGCATTTTTGACATTTATATTTATTAGGGTAGTCTTGGCTTGCCTCGAGATAAGTTTTTTTTCCTGTCAGCATGCAAGCAGCGCGTCAGCATTGTAAACATGTCCTTTGCCTTTCTCTGCAAAAGGAGTATGACTTGCAGGTGCTTGTGAATATCTGGAACCTGCAGGTAAACCAGGAACATGGGGCATTGCGTGTAGAGCACATTGATGAGCTGCTTACTTAGTCCTGGAGCAGGGGTATGCACGTTTACTTTTTCAACATGCCCAAACCGTTCATCTCTGCACTTGTACATGTTCAACTTCTTTCCCTTCAGTTCCGCCACATGGTTCCTAATCTATATGACTGGAAAACGAATATAATATGTGTATATATATATATATATATCGTTATATACACGTAGTATTTTTATATACATTAATTATATTATTTTTATATATGACTCTATATATATATATGTATATATATATAATTAAAAATATTTTGTTTTAATATATATATATATATATATATTTATTTATTATTATTATATATTTTTATATTTATAATATTATATATGTTTGTATATATATATATAACATATAATATATTAGATATATATATATATAACTGTTTTATATATATATATATACATATGTATATATTTTTTGCCGAAGGAAGTTTAGAAGTCAAATTTCCGACAATATGGACATGGACAAATGAAAAGAAGAGGTGGGAAGAGTCAGAGAAGAGAAGAGAAGAGAAGAAGAAAGAAGAAGAAAGAAGAAGAAAGAAGATCCAAAAAGAGAAAGCCTCAGAAGAAAGAAGATCCAGGCGCGCGAAAAGGTAGGAAAGTCACGAACACTGTGTTTTTTCCAATGAGTTGAGGCTCCGGAGGGTCGAAACGTAAGCTCGCTAAAGCGGCGGGTGCGGAGCCAGCTGGCCAGATGAGAGATGAACAATTGCACGCCGTTGTGGCGCGAAGCGCATTTCCAAGTCAAAATTTTACAAAATACCAGGGGCTCGGACCACTTCTGGAAGTTGAGATGTCGAAAAAGTGCACGCCATTCTGGCGCGAAGCACATTTCGAAGTCAAAATGCACAAAACACCAGGGTTCGGACCACTTTTGGAAGTTGAGATGTCGAAAAAGTGCACGCCGTCGTGGCGCGAAGCACATTTCGAAGTCAAAATGCACAAAACACCAGGGGGTCGGACCACTTTTGGAAGTTGAGATGTCGAAAAAGTGCACGCCATTGTGGCGCGAAGCACATTTCGAAGTCAAAATGCACAAAACACCAGGGGGTCGGACCGCTTTTGGAAGTTGAGATGTCGAAAAGGCGCACGCCGTTGTGGCGCGAAGCACATTTCGAAGTCAAAAGTGCAAAAATTGAGGGGCCCGGAGCACATTTTGACGTTCAGATGTCGTTTCGCGTGGCAGGCGCAAGGGATTGTGCACCTTGTCAAAAGTGAGCAAAACGTGAGGGTTGTGTGGCCTTTCCACAACGATGGCAGGCGTGGGACATTTGAAGAGGATCTGCAAAGATGCATTTTCCGTGGCAGCCGACAAGAGACATGTTCATCAGAGCTGTTAGGAGGTCCAGGCGCTGATTTCCTGAGAGGGGTTGCATTTTGTTTGGAGCATCAGATCTTCAGGTTTGCTGAGATGATTTTGCGTGACAGGTGCAGCACTTTGTATGACCCGGCATCACTTTTTCGTGGCAGGCGCAGTAGTTTAGACAGGTGGAGTCGAAAAATCGCAAAAGCATTCGTACGAGGCCGTCAGCTCTGCACTCAACTTTCCATTTTTGAAGGAAGTCTCGCAGAATTGCTTCGTTTTTGATGTTGTCAACTTAAAAAATGCGGAAGTCTGGCAGAATTGCTTCGGTTTTGACGTTGTCAAGTGCAAAAATTGAGGAAGTCTTGCTGAATTGCTGCGTTTTTGATGTTGTCAAGTTCAAAAACTGAGGAAGTCTCGCAGAATAGCTTCGTTTTCACGCTTGCAGATAGACAGGTAGATAGACAGACAGATAGATAGATAGCTGGATGGATAGATAGATAGATAGATACATAGGTAGGTAGGTAGGTAGATAGTCAGAGAAAGAGAGGGAAAGAGAGAGAGAGAAAGAGAGAGAGAAAGAGAGAGAAAGAGAGAGAAAGAGAGGAGACTTCAACCACCTTTCGGTCCATCAGTGCTTTGGCTCTGCCATCCGTGGTTCACAACAACCAACCTCTCCTAAAGGTTTCCTATTTCTGCAACTTCCGCCACCGCCTTGTGCGGCACTACTGGTATATGTCATTATATATATATTATATATATATAGTGACAACGACCTATTGAGCCTCTTGGGTATGAAACGGAGTTGGCAACATGGGCAGCAACCAAGATTGAGAGTTGGCAATCCAAAAGTCTATTAATGGTGGCCCAAGACCAAGGCACGGGCTTGTGGGCAAGTTCAACTTGCAGGTGGGTGAATGAAGACCACCACTTCCCAGCCATTCCAACAATACCACATAACTTTTGAATCCAGTACAGAGAGAGAGGGAGAGAGACAGAGAGAGTGAGGCAGATAGAGACAGGGATCGGGATAGCAGCAAGTTGAAACCAATCTGGCTGGCCGCATGAGGAAAGCACCAGAAAGATCATGGAAGGAGACTGTATTGTGGAGGCCGCTCTTTTGCAGTACGGAATTATGAAAGTTGTTAAAAAGCAAACTGTGTGAAATTTGGGTTTCACAATTGCGATGCATTTCAAATCATTCTGAGCATAGAGTCTATCAATGACGATTACAGACACCGAGAGCCTGCAGGGCATCGTTCTGACCTGTCATGATTTTGCATGTGGGTGCTGGTGACCTCATCAATTTCGGGAATGAACATTGAATACCTTAGGAATCGCTGCGCGTCAAAAACGCACAGTGGCGTGCAGAGAGCACGTTGCTTTCAGCTTTCAACTTGATGAAGTAGGGTGTAAGAATGTGTAATTTCCTAGAATTATGTAAATTGGTTATATAAATTGTTTCAGGTGTGGGGTTTTCTTTCTTTCACGTCACGGTCTGGCACTTGCCCCAGTCATCTCCAGCATGATTCGTACCGGCCTATTCTACCTACAACTTCTGTTTTGCGGATAAACATCAGCAAGCGCTTGCAGCATCGGCAGCCAAGAAGACAACGCGCAGCCAACGTGCAGAAAGATGATTCACCTTCCCTGGCCACTGTAATGTTTAGCCGAGAAAAAAGATTCCTTCTGATGCTTTCATGATGTGTTTCAAGCATGCTTTGCCAATGTGTGAGCTAGCTTTATTTGATTTTGTTTGTGGGGTGACAGGGTCGCATCAACTAGCCACGCGCGTTCAGCCTATCTCACCTGACAAGCCTTCCCCAAGAAGCAATGCGGAATGCGTCACCGCGTACAGGTGAACGGGGTGGAACAAGATCCTGAAAAGATGCTTCATGAAATCAAGGCGGCATGTGCATCACTGTGTTCTTTTTGTTGCAGTCTATCGTGAAGAGGACCAGACATCAAGCACGCCAGAGATGCAAATTCAACAAATGCATATTGACAATCACGTACTTATTTTCTTGGTGATAGGCTGCAAAAGCGTTGGGCCTTGTTCTGGTCAGGCCACAGGCAGCCAGACCAGATTCAAAGCTACAAGTGGTGAATTGTTTGAAACTGTTTTGATCAAAGTCGCTGTCAAGTTTGCTGCATGCCTGCTTGCCTCCTGTTTTGGTGTTGCGGACAATTCATATATTTGCAGCACAAGTATGCCTCGCACACTTTCCTGGTGAGGCAGATTCCCCTTTGACAAAGCTCAGACCAGAGGCGCCTTTTGGGCACGGGAACTGCTGGAAATCAGTCGAAGCTGGAGCAGCTGGAAGATCCGCGTGAGCTCAGTGGCTATATGACTGGGATTGGAGGCGCAAGCTTTTGTACCCCTTGAGCACGGAGACAGGCGCGTGCATGAAGTGTTTGCTGTACAATGACAGCCAAAGATTTGACATTTGCAATAGACAGATTAGACACGGATATTCAAGCAGCTGAGTCTTGCTGTAAGTCTCATGGCAAGGGCTTTGTGCGGCGGCTCACCCTCCAGGGTCTGTTTCTCAGACTTTCCGGGCGGGATATATATGTGAAAGGTTTGTGAGGCTTAGGAAATTTGTGTGGCTAGCAATAAGCGTGCACAGGGGAAAACAGGAGAGTGAAACAGGAACGGTGGTGAAGAAACTATCTTTGGGTACGGGGCGTTTTGCAGGATGCTGATGCTGCAGAGTCCCTGACTTAAGTGATCCAAAGGCATTTGACAAAATCATAAGCGCGTTATAGAATCCCTTGGTCAGTCGACTCCTGTGCATGTTAGAAGCTAATTATGCTTAATCAACCGGAGCATATTTCATGTCAACCCGCGAGGCACAGTGGAAGCTCTGACAGCATGAAGGCGGCATTTTCCTATCATGAACATGAGTTCTTGAAGATGACATCTCGGCCAAAAAGCTTCTTGTTGCTTTTTTTGGTCTGAAATTTGAGGCGTCAGCTTCAAATTTCCCCTTTAAAACCTTTTGAGTTTTGCAGCTCAACAATGATGCAGCGGCTTCGTGCCTTCATTGGTTTGGATTCTTTCCGTTTTGGTTGCTGCAGCTTGCAGGTAAATCGCACGCTTTTTGTTGACGAACTTGTAGGTGCGGTATGTTTGCGCACCAGGCTTTTTCACTACAAGATGTGTGTACTTGTCGTTCCTGAACAAGCTAGTGCGGCAATTGTTTGGCATGGTGAAGGCATCTAGTAGCATGAATGTACAATACCATAGCTGCAAAGGAGCCCCAAGCAGTTGCGAGGGCAAACTTAGCAGAAAAAGATTATCATCCAGTGTGGAGAACCCATTATATGATTATGAATGAGCTGTTTCCTGTTTAAAGCGGGCCATGGCATACCCGTTACACATTGCACTTTGTGCAGAGCCTTTGCTTTGCCTGTTGGTTGCATGTGCTCAGGCAACAATTCAGGGCGAAGCTGCCCACGACTTAGGGACCCTCTGCGTGCACAACTCCTTGTGATCATGATGTCCAGTGCCAGTGTTCATGCAAACCCCGCGTTTCCTTTTGATGTTGCTCCACTATCAGGTGCGCAGTGAGCTTTAACGAGCAAGTGGGCTTTGTCAATTGCAGCTTTCTATTGCCAGAGTCCCTATGACGGCATTGATGAATCACAGGCAAGTTTGAATAGCCAAAATTTAATGGGACTGAAGGCCCATCTGTCCAACACAGACGTGCAGAAGCCACCGAAAAGCTGCATTCAGCCTGCAAAGAGTTGTTTAATCTGTTTGACACTGAGCAGCGGTCGCTTCGGCCCTGCGGGAGTGCTAAACAGAGGGTTTGCGACCGGGCGTGTCACACATTGTGTGTGCGACGGGGTTCACAGCTGCCAGGCGGAGCAGAGGATAAATAGAGCAAATCCAAGCTTTCTGATGATGTAAGGCCGGGTTCAAAATGCGGAGGTTTCCTAAAATGGTAGTGCCCCTGACAAATCTAAATTTAAACCGTTCATTCATTCACTCACTCACTCACTCATTCATTCATTCAGTCAGTCATTCATTCCTTCCTTCCTTCCATCCTTCCTTCCTTCCTTCATTCATTCATTCATTCATTCATGTATGTGAAAACGAAGCTTTTGTGCGAGGCTTCCCTCAAAAAGTGAAAGTGGAAAATGTGAAATCGAATCGAAGCTTTTGTGCAAGGGAGACTTCCTCAAAATCTGAAAGTGGAAGATGTGGAAACGAAGCTTGGCTGTGAGATCTCTTGGCTGTGAGATCTCTTGGCTGTGAGATCCCTTGGCTGTGAGATCTCTTGGCTGTAAGATCCCTTGGCTTTAAGATCTCTTGGCTGCGAGATCTCTTTGCTGTGAGATCTCTTGGCTGTGAGATCTCTTGGCTGTGAGATCTCTTGGCTGTGAGATCTCTTGGCTGTGAGATCTCTTGGCTGCGAGATCTCTTGGCTGTGGGATGTCTTGGCTGTGAGATCTCCTGGCGGTGAGATCGCTTGGCTTTGTTGTGATAGTGGTGATGTTGTGATAATGGTGATATTGTGATAGTGGTGATGTTGTGATAATTGTGATGTTGTGATAGTGGTGATGTTGTGATAGTGGTAGCTGTGACTTGTAAAAATCCGTTCCGCGGAAGTTAGACTTTCAAACTTTCTTTGACAATACATTTTGCAGCAGCACATGTCATACCCACATGTATGCATGGCAGCAAAACAGCACAACAATTATCCAGCCATGACACGGTGATCTGCAGCCACAGAGTCCAAAAAACGTTGTAACGAGGCACACACGAACAACCGCACAATGCACAACACCCTGTGGGAACCAATCACACGCCAAAGCGACCCCAGCTACCGCATCACAGGCGAGTTGCCCTTCATCGCCGGCATCGCCGGCTGCGGCCACTTCACCCGAAAACACACAGTGTTGCGTGCCCCGGCTTCCTCCCCAAATACAAGCCCCATGCAACCTCTTAATGCGTTTTGTAACATCACTTGGCAACCCCGCATGTATCTACGCACATGGCAAGGAAACAGCGCAACAATCATGCAGCCACTGCACTGCGATCTGCAGCCACAGATTCCAAAACGCCCTATAACCACACACACGAACAACTGCACAGTGCACACCCTGTAGGAACCAATCACGCGTCAAAGCGACCCCAGCCACAACCGCCTCACAGACGAACTGCCCTTCATCGCCACAGCCACTTAACCCAAAAAAAAGCGTGTTTCGCGCTCGGGCTGCCTCCCAACGCAAGGCCCATGCGTTTTGCAGCACCACTTCGACTTTCGTGCAGCCATTACAATGCGATTTGCATCTGATGTATTGTTGTCTGATGTTTTTGTTTCGTGATGTATTGTTATGTGATATATTGGTCTGTAACGCATTGCTGTGCGATGTATTGTTGTGTGATGTTGTTTTGTGGTGTATTGATATGTGATGCATTGTTTTGTGATGTACTGTTATGTCATGTATTTTTCTGTGATGTATGTTTGTGTGATGTATTGTTATGAGGTGCATTGTTCTGTGATGTAGTGTTGCATGATGTATTGTTATGTGGCGTCTTGTTGTGTGATGTATGGTTGTTTGATGTATTGCTGTGTGCTCTATGGTTTTGCGATGTATTGTTGTGTGATGTATTGGCATGTGATGTAATGTTGTGTGGTGTATTGTTCTGTGATGTTTTGTTATGTGATGTCTTGTTATGTGACCTATGGTTGTGTGATGTATAGTTTGTACCAGTAGTACCGCACAAGGCGGTGGCGGAAGTTTCAAAAATAGGAAATCTATAGGAGAGGTTGGTTGTTGTGAATCAGGGATGGCAGAGTGAAGCCACTGATGGATCGAAAGGTGATTGATCTCTCTGACTCTTTCTCTATCTTTTTCCCCACCTGCCAGGTGAGGGTTGTTAGATTTTATCTAAGTTGCCTGGTCCTCCTCCTCCTCCTCCTGCCGCCTCCTCCTCCTCCTCCTCCGCCTCCTCTCGTTGTCCTCCTCGTCCTCCTGCTCAACTGCGACTCGCGATCCACAGTGTTCGCTGTCGGACCTCAACCACGACCATCCACGCCCAGTGTTCCCTGCCGGACCTCAACCACGACC
>Ga0126342_10001409_pt1 | contig 33704 bp, 19 predicted proteins | sample Cyp1metagenome_FD_92528 | JGI IMG/M metagenome (GOLD analysis project Ga0126342, IMG submission 92528) | Coral microbial communities from Lord Howe Island, Old Settlement Bay, Australia - Cyphastrea 1 metagenome | ecosystem: Host-associated > Invertebrates > Cnidaria > Coral ...
AAGGCTTTTCGAAACCTTTTGTTTAGGTTTGATCTCAGTATCTTCTCACCTTTGGCTTGGACCCATTGGACACACGGGGCTGCGCTGAGCTGCCCCTGTGCTGGAGCGACCGTGTGTGATATATAGCTTTATGGGAATATACTGGGAATAGATTGGGGCAATGATGATCCGGTCAACGAATATCATATAGCTTTGGAAAGTGGGCCATTGATGTGTAGATGATTTACCTATATTAACCTATATTAATATATGTTCACGGAAATTTCGGACCAGAAAGTACTAGAAAAAACTACATTAGCTATATGTGGCGAGAATCTACATGGGGTAACGAATTCGAAGGTTGGGTTGTCAATATACAGGAAGAGTGTTCACATGGCTATTTCACCCGTTCATCAAACGAACCAAGATCAGCCTTACTCATGATAAGAAGCGATGTATCTCATGGGATGACCAAAACTTTTGTCCACTCTTTGCAGTAGTCTTCAAGTACGTTAGGAGCCTCAACGACATGAAATAGGCAACAGTGCAAACATGTCCTTTGCATCAACCACCTACAAGGTGGTGCCCTCCAGTCCTGTTTATATAGTTGTTTATAGACGCCCCATCTGGTAAACTAACATAACTATGGAAAATCACCATCTTTAATAGGTAAATCAACTACACATTTGCCATTCTCATATGTTAAATTACCAGAGGGTAACCATAGATATCTACATAAACCCTAGCTATTGGAGTTGTACAGGAACTTAGCTAACTATGGGCTAACGCCGTGTACAAAGCTTGGATTGTTTTCAGTTGACGTTGCATGGATTATCTCCGTCGGGTTCACCAAACAGCTCCCTTTTCGAGTGATTTCCACCTTGGGAACAAAGAAAAAACACCGAAACTGTAAACAGACATGTGTTTTATCCGTTTTATCATGTGTATATATATATTTATAAACTACTGCAACCATCAACCAACATAATCTTGGTTACCCTGCCAACAAAAATCACGCTTTAGCTGAACATGACATTTTGTTCCAGTAAAAATGGCAAACAAATTCAAACAATCAAAGCCTTAAACTACCTTCACCAAACTTTATCCCTGTATGAAGATCCAAACATATCCAAACCATGATTCTATCAGTTTTGAAGGCAAATAACCCTAGGTTTAACGATTATCCTCTCAAGTAACATGACGACAGTGCCATGAGCTGGGGGTGCTGGAAGACAAGAATGGACAATTCTCAGGATCTAAGTTTGTGTTAGTTGAGACCTTCGCACAAAACGTAAGTGGTCAATAAATGTTAATGATCCCATTTTTTCCAGCGAATAGTGAATTATGATGAATTATGAATCATTCGGATTGATATGATGATGTGAGGATTATGTATGATTCAATTAACTGGTTGAATCCTCATCATCAAATGGTTGAATCCTCATGAATTTTAAAGATAGTTTCAGGTTTGATCATGGGAATTTAACCAGCCACCAGGCAAGTTCCCCCATTCTTCCTGGTTTTTGGCTTACGAAGCCCTTAATAAAACCCCAACATTATTGAGGGGGCACCTTATGAAGGGTTTATTTTCATCAGGCTGTTTTGCTAGATCAAGAGCGGCAACTGTAAAATTGCTGCAATTTGGGTTTGTCTGAAAATAAGGTGCCCCCATTTTCCCCATTCAACTGCCATTTTGGTGGTATATCCCATTCTCAAGCAGACCCATTTGAGTCATTAAAAATACCATCACCCCATCTCATTATACTAGTTATATAGTTGAAATCGGTTTCCCTCACATGGGCACATGGGTTCGTTCACAATCCCCAATAACCAGGTCGTATTACTCCTTACAACAACCAATCAACAGAACATGTTCAATGGCCCAATGGCCCATATAATTCCTTTCCCTCAATATTAAACACCACCAGAAACCATGGTTTAGTAGGGTATAAAGCCACATACAAGGTGAGGCCCCCCAGTTATAAGATGTTATAAGTTGGTTTATGACCACATTTTTGACTATAGACATATCCCCTATAAACCCAAAAGAAATAGTTATGTTCACCAATGTAGCATAGATCAGCTCTGAGGCCCATGAAATCCTCATTTTTCTTGGTTAAATCACCATTTTCCTCTAGTTTCCTATAGTTTCCTATGGTACCGTGGGAGCAGCCCCTGGCCGCCGTGCGCCCTGGCCGCCGTGCTGGCACCTGTCGAAGGCCCAACTTCTCCAGGCCACTGCGCAGTTCTTCCTGGTCAATCTGCCCGGACTTGTCTGCGTCCAAGGCCTCCAAGGGGGAAAACCACGGAAAACTCAACCAGTTCCCGATGGAAAGTGATGGAAAAAATATGGAAAATGATGGAAAATGATTGAACATGTAGATATACCTAGATATATCAGATTTTTGTTCAAGGGAAACCCCCAGCAAAATTGGTTTTAAATTTGATGGCTAAGAAAATCAGCATCCCGATAATTTGATGGCCAATTTGGGGAGGATCTCAAGTTTTCAGACGCGTGCATGTCGAAAACTACGGTTGAGTGGGAAAAAACCCTGCGGATTTGACCATATTTAACCAGTGGACATGCTATAATTTAACCAATGAAAGAAACTCATTGGGAAATAGATTGAAATTTCAGCATATTCCACAATCTATGTCCATAATCAAATTAAACAAACCACAACAATTTGGAAACCAATTAAGAAACCATATTGTGTTGTTGTAGTTTGTTTAATCATGCGGGGCACGTGCCATTGTTCCTCCCATGGCCATAAATTGGGGATAAATGATCCATCAAAATGGAAGAATATCATATTGTGGTTTTCATATGTAGTATGATTTATTTATTCATTTATTTATTTATGTATTTATTATTATATATTAATCTATTTTTTATTTAGTTATTTTTTTATATCTAATTGTATATCATATATTAATTTATTTGTTTATGTATTCATCTATCTATTTAATTATGTATTTATTGTGTGAAATGTATCCCTCATTATCCCACCATATCACCAGTCTTCTTGGTCCTCTCGCAACCCCCAAAACCATAGAAATTAAACAACCTACTCAAATAGTGGTAAATTAAACTGTTTGTATCTGTTTGGGGGTTCGCAAAGCCACCAAAACAAACACAGCTCTGCAGCACGAGTTCTTCCGGCGTATATCCCTGTTGCCATATCCATCAACAAAATCATTTGGGTGTGTCTAAAGATAGGGATACCCCAATTGTAGCCCAATTTTCCTAGAGAAACCGGATTTTCTGAAACAACTGTTGGTTTTTTCCCAGAAATTCTCAAAGAAATCCTCATTTTCCATCAAATTCCGGGGGAAACTGTTGGGTTTTCCCATCTGATGACTTTTTGACATGGGCCAACCACCCACCCCCGGTAGCCCACAACGGACACGTGGCCTGGAAGAGGTGGTAGTCTGCTGTCAGGTCCTTCATCCCCAATGCCGCCGCCATGCTGAAGGTCACCTGCGAAACGTTGAGAAATGAATGCTGCATCATGTTCATTGCAGGTATATGTATATTATGTCAAATTATATTATATTATATAATATGATATGATATTATATTATATATTACATTAAAACATATTATATTATATCACATTAATTTATACTATTTGATTTTAGTTTATATTATATCATATTAAATTAAATTAAATCATATCAGAATATATATTATACCATATTAAATCATATTATGCTATATTATATTATGTTATATTATGCTATATTAAATTATGTTATGTTATAAATAAATTATATTATTGTATTAAGCAAGAATATATATTGCTATGTTGTATTAAATTATATGGTATGATATGATATTATATTATATTATATTAAATCATATTATATTATATTAAGTTATATTCAAAAATATTATAGTTTTAAAGATATTATGTAATATTATACTAAATTTTGTTATTTTATCTTATATTGTATTATATTATATTTAATTAAATTAAATTAAATTATATTATGTTAAATTAAATTAAATTATATTATATTATATTAAATTTATCGATATATATATATATATGTATATTTAATATATATATATAAATTAATTATCGTATGTATGTATGTATGTATGTATGTATGTATGTGTATATGTATACATATATATATATATATATAGATAGATATATATATATAGATAGATATATATATATATTATAATATACTGTAAATGTGTCGTTGGGGATTATATGCCATCTGCAACTGACTCACTACATATTGGCTCGTTACATCCACTACATTTTAGCTGGTTACTTCAGTTGCTAAATGCACATCCAAGTGGTTGGAAGTGATTGGACGTGACTGGAAGTCATGTTTTTTGTACGTGCTCTGCAACACAAAACGCCCTTTGCACCGTATAAATGGTCCAATTCGAACTTCCAAAAAAGCATAAAAGGGATTTCCAAAAAAAGGAAACCCCGTACACACTTTGAAAGCACGGCCATTGGCTGGCATTGCAGCCCCTTGTTAATTGAAACAACGTCCAAAGTAGGCTGAAGCAGTGGAACAACTTTGAAACATCAAAACGGTTTCAGCATTGGCTTCACACTCCCAAATCAAATCAACACCTGCTGAGATAATCTCGAAAGCTATGATGAGTAACTAAGTTCCAACAATGATTGATAAGAAATTGCAAGAAGTTGAAACCTCCAATTAACAGAAGTAAACTTAGTATACTAACATATACTAACTATACCATGATTTCTCTCTGATTTTTGGATCACATGGTAGTGTGAAATCCTCATGACTATTCCATGAGAAAATCGCTGGCGCTATTCCAATGGACCCCTTGGGCGTCCCTGGGCGTCCGTGCGGCGCGGTGGAAGTAGCTACTGGGACGTGTGAAGCTTTTGGGCACCCCAGAAGCATTGGACTGCTTCGACTTCTCGCAGAAATCCAACCTTGAGATCAATGAATGGGATTAGCCTCTGGTTATGTGAAAATAGCTATTGAAGCCATGGCCATTCTATAGTGGATTTACCCATTGAAAATGGTGATTTTCCATAGTTATGTTAGTTTACCAGAGGGTAATGGATTGATCAATCATTGAAATGGGTGAATGGGATTTGTTTTATTTGGAGTCCAATCTTGGTGTGGGGATAATGGAATTAATGGAATATTCATGGGATATTAATGGCTTAATGAAATGTCGTCTTCGTGTGGGATATTCATGGGATTAATGAAGAGGATTAACAACAATCATCATCAAGAACCACCATTTGGATTAAAGCGTGTTGTGATTGGCAATCAGCATGATCAAATGGGATATTCATGTTGAACGATTGGGATACATATGATACATAATCAACAATGATGTGATATTGATTCCAAACGAAATTGAAGTGCATCATCCGTTCTTAAGCCCTTGAAGATCTGAAATTTTGGTTCTGTGGAAAATGGCGGTGCACAAAAACAGGATCAAACAAATAAACTTGGAAAAAAAACAGCTTAGTGAAGCAGTTCATTCTGATGGACACTCCAATCACCTGCAATGAAAGGTGGCCCAAATGATAGATTCACTGCACCTTTCTGAGCACGTCATCGGCTTCCTTGTGTCTTTCGACCAATAGCGTTTCGGCCACAGAGATCTTCTCGTTCAGGTGCTCCACCGACACTTTGAATCGAGCGATGCGTGCAGAGATGGTTTGTGGATAGCGCACAGTGTCCAGTGATACGTCCACCTGCGCCTCATTGGCCAGCACAATGTGCAAAGGCTCTTGCGGATCCGGCTCCGGTATCACTGTGATCTGGGTATTATCCGAGCTTTTGATATATTTTTTCGGAAGACCACGATATGAAAACAAAATCTGTCTACACAATTCTACACACATCATCTGTACTTGCCTTTTTGACAAAAAATATATCCAACCTTCAAGAGACTTGCTGCCCGCTTTGAGCCAAGGGTCTACAAGCTCATCTTATTCGCCAAGCGATGCGTGAAGTGCACAAATAACTTCTGAAATTTTCTAAACATGAACATACCTGTGCTATCCTGTGCTACTGCCTGCCGTTTTTCTGTATTTCTAACATGTTGAAACGGTTTTGGGTGTTTTCAACATGTTTGAAATCACCATCAGGTTGACGTCTGCCTTCCTGGAATCAGATTCGCCACAGCTGGAATGTCTTCGAACCCATTACACCCAATCTCTGCGAGCCACAGCTCACATGAGAATTCATCTCCAGCTCCAATGAATTAGGAGGGATGACATCCGGCTCATAGCATCATAGCAAGTCCCATGTGAATAATGTAAAGTGTACACCAAATGAAGAACTAAACATCATTCCTGACGAAAAATACATAAAAAATACCACCACTTTTGCAGCTTACATCTCCTTTGTTTTTGCCATGGAAGCCATTACCCTCTGGTTAACGCCATGAAAGCCATGGCCCATAGAAATAGATGTTTTTTTGATGATTTACCGCTGATTTACCTATTAAAAATGGTCATTTCTGCTGCAAGTCTCATCCCAGAAACTGGTTCTTTGCCAATTTCATCTCCGAGTGACTCGTTCACTTCTTGGAGCCACTCATGTTCGAAGCACTGCCTCGACGTATTGTTTGCAACAACCGCGGTCCGAAATGGACATATGGGGGTTTCCTAAAATGGGGGTACCCAAAATGGATGGTTTATACTGACATGGATGATTGAAACACCCATATCATTGAAATATCTTGACTGCCATGTAAACTCCCAAAAATTTCCCTTATGGACCCTGCCAAATAAATAGGAGCTTGGAAACCTGTAATATCCACTTATTTTTGGTGATTTTCAGGTTCTATGCCAATTTTCTCTAAGGGGAATCATCTTTAAGGCTTTCGCAAATTGGCATGCCTATGATTGGACCCCAAAAAAGTCTGTGCCGAGTGCCTTGGTGCCTCGAACAAATGACACAACAGGCCATTGATCCACCAGTCCAACAATGCTCATGGCCTTGGTGGTCCTCTAGCTACTGCAAATAAGACTTTGGATTGAGTTCGAGAACGAGGTGGTAAAAGACACATGATACAGGGGTGGTTTAAAACACCGAGTTATATAATATAACTTAAGCCATTAGGGGTGCAACAAACAGGAGCCCCATATCTTCTGGCAGTGCCTTGACAATGCTGTTAGGACAAGCTCAAGATAGCAGACATGCAATCGTGACGAAAATCCCAGCTGTCACTGCCGCTGACTAGAGTCCGCATTCGGATGATCCACTGTTGAGGGCCGTATGATGGTTTTACGACCGCCTCGGGTGGCAAACTCTGTTTGGAAGATGACAACAGCCCTTGGGCCCTTCGGTGCTGCATGCACTTGTCTAATGCGAGTCAAAAGACAAATGCCGCAAATGCCTGTGCTTGGCACAATTGTCTGTGGAGCATGATGTTCACCTCCTGCTTCGGCATCTCCAACTGGTGCCCAGGCATAGACAATTATTGTCACCTGAGTATGAAGACCGGTTGGCTGTCTTCTAGGGACTGGCCAACTTCCAGCATGTACTCACGGAAAGGAGCGGTGTGAGCAAGCTACCGTCTAGCCCACAATACCCCAAAACCACAGTAAACTCCTTTCTTTCCACTCACAGCACTTTGGACAACTGAAAGTTTCCATCCTGATGCCTTTGGCTAACAAAGCTATCTTCTTCTCATCACTGCCGGCTGAAACCTGGACATGTGTGTAGTCTTTGGGCTTGGTTACGATTACCCTCTGGTAAACTAACGTAGCTATGGAAAATCACAATTTTTAATGGGTAAATCAACTATAAATGGCCATTTTCAATAGCTATGTAAACGTTTACCAGAGGGTAATTACAACCATACACAGTTCAATCTGCGACGCCTACAATCTTGATGCTGAAAACTGATATTAAAAGAAACCATTAAGTGAACTATTGGACACAGCAGCCAATACCGTGGAACCGTTATGTCAAACTGTAAGAAAACATTCTGTTTGCCGTGGTATGAGCGCTTTTTGTTCATGGACTCAAATGTGAGACGGCATTTTCTGAAACACTGGATTGTACAATGTACAGTATTTTGATCTATCCTCTCAATGTGCCGAAGACCCTTTCATAGAGCATGTGTTTTTCACAATGTGGAAGTGGAAAGAACGAAAACAAATCAACTTGGAATGTGCAAGGACCTTTCCATGGATATAAATGCAAGAAATAGGAAGTGCGTTGCATCAACGTATCGTGGGAACCCAATTTGTCCATGAACATACTGTCCGGCAACTATATCAGTATATAAGCAATCGAACATGACACATGTGTAGATGACTTTCCAAGTAAAAGTGACACCTCTCTCTTATCGTGTGTCTTTGAAATTTGCAGGAGAGCCCAAAAAGAATCTGTATGCACGGAATCTGTATGCACGGTACTGGTACTGCAAAAAAATGATTTCCTGCATTTTGCCCCTTCAACCAATGCATTGAGTGTATTATCGCTTCTAAAAAGGGTTCAGCCATGTTTTTGTTGGTGTTAAACCTCTCACTCTCATCCAACTGGGCCAAATTCGCACAAGAATTCCTGCTATGAAGACTTGTTGCGGGCAACGTTTACATACTACATGTGTATCTGTATCTTATGTCTGCAGTGGCAAATAGGATGTATGTGTACAATAAAATAAAGACACATACATTGGTTATTCTTATGCATGCAAAAATGTGCATATATATATACACATGTATATCATTTTATCAATAATATACATTGTTGTATACATATATATATATATCACTCTATATCATGTCTCTCAAATTCACGGATCCTGATTGCTGATATATGTTGTTTTATCCATCCCTATATCAGGTTTCGAGAGTCGGACGTCCTCTCCACGTGGAACGCGCCTCGCAGATAAACGCTGCTCCGTTTTTTTCTCCATCAGGGCTTTCACCAAGGAACATGGAAGTTCTGGGATCCTGGGAGCCATGGGATAACACGCTATGGAATAAGCTATGAATAACCTATGAATGTATGGGTGTGTATATATATATAGAGAAAAACAAATATATATATATATATATTATGTAGGATTATGTGTGTATATAGATGGACATATACGTATCACTGGATCATATGATTTCTGTGTTTCCTCAAAACACACATGGGGGAATGATGGGGAACACCTCATCTATACTTGGATTACTTGGCGAATGTAACGGAAAAATAAACCTACCATTTGGGGATGGTTATTTTACCACACAGAAAAACTGTGATTTTGGGAATGGTTCATACCACATTTTGGCAGTACATCCATCTGGAGAAAGCCCTTCTCCAGTAGTGATTTCTCCACCTCAGCCTGGGGTCAACGTGGTCAGTCTTTGGTAGTCCACAAAAAATGGTCATCTTTTGCTGTTTATTCAATGGGAATTCCAGGATCCTAAAATGGAGGCACTGTACCATATAAGGCCATATTTTGGGGATATATCCCCTTACATAGGCCTTACATAGGCCTTATATATGGTAGGTACCTCCACTTTAGGATCCTGAAATTCCCATTGATTTATGGTTATGTTCAATTTATAGCAAAAAACTATAGAGGATTAAACTACCTATCCAAGGTCGAGGGATGTCAACCAACAGCTTCGCAGTCTTTTTATCGCGTGCGATCTACAGAATCCCGGATGTGTTAGCAGTTGAAGATGCTCAAATGACCTGTCCGCATTTTTCCAGATGGCCTGGGTCAATTTGTTTTTCCATAGCCCTAGAATCGGATTTCCATACCCCCAAATGTACCCTTGGGTCTGAATGACCTGAATGACCTGTCCCCATCTTTCCGAGCAAAATCCTGGTCGCTTGAGAACGGGATTCCCACTGATGTTCTCCCAATATATGAAGTTAAGAGTAGTATAACCCATGGTGGATCTTAGATACCTGTCGAAAAAAAATAGCTGGTTAGTAACTTTAGTACACTTACCATTGATAGCAACAGATTAAAGTACTAAAGTATCTAACCAAGGTTGACCCAGAATTGTGACAGGTCAAATTTTCCCAAGCTTCGAGTCAAAGTTGGGCTCAGTGTTGGCAACTTGACCTGGGCGCCAGCCACCCAAAAGGGGTTGTCTGGAACTAGGCTACAGTACCATACAGTACCTAAAAAAATATGCAGTTTCAAAGAGAAAATGATGATTAACAAGGAGTTACTGAAGTATGTGAAGTATGCAGTATATTTTTGGTTAACCATCATGTTCCCTTCTTCAGTGGCCGTTTGGGGGGTATACCACCGGCGTCAGAAAGCTGCCCCATTTCCAAAGATCAACAATCCAATATTGGACTTAGAAGAACGTATAGTATAATGAATACCATGGGATGTCGGATAAATAACTATGTAATATATATATATAATCATATATATATAATCATACATATATATATATATATAATCATACAATGAATCAGTCACATATAACATACTACATATCCATACATATCCAACATTATCCAACACTATGATATGGGGCAAAGCGCCCCGAAAAGGCCCCATTCAATGGATTGGTTTGAGGGGAAAATCTATGGTTTCCGGTTAAGATTTTCCCTTAAGCCAATCCATTGACCCATGCCGCCCTCTTATCGTAAATATGAAACCATTGAAATTTTGGGGTACCGGGGGTACCCTATTTTTGGAAAAACCCATATGCCAAAGAATCCCCTAAGTTCAATTCACATGTGAGTTCACCAAACAGTCCAAATACATCCAGAATTCGCAGCTACTGTTGGTGTAAAAAATAACAAACCCTTTTTGTGCGACTGACTCACTTCAACCATCTTCAATCAATGCACTGCCTTTGAGATCTAACACTGGAAACCTTAAACGAAACCCTCGTTTAGCATTGGATTTGTTCACATTGGGACGCAAAATTGAGGAGCATTGTTGTGCTGAGCCCTGGAAATTGAGGGCACGTTGTCCAATGTCCAACTCTGAACAACTTCAAGTTAACCCCAACGGAACAGTAGCAGTCCTGGAAAAAAACACCATGGGATTCAAGTTGATTCAGAGTCAGATAGTGCCTGTATGTGCCTGTAAAGACAGATCAAACCTATACAAATATATTCTTCTGGGGAATGATTCCATTTACCAGCTATTTTACTCACCGTCCCAGGTTTCTTCACACCACGTAAAAAAAAAATGGAGCATTCTTCAAATTTGTCGAAATGTCATTCCATGAAACATCATTACTAGTTTGATATATGTTCCCAACTACTAGTTGACATAAAATGTAAACTGGTTGGTTAAGAACGGGATCTAATACATTGGGTAGTATAATCCCCAAACAAATCACCAACCAACAGGGGTTTTGAACACTGCTCATTGTTTGCCAAAGCGACAGTAGAGAACAAAGATGTTGTTCGTCCCTCGAAAAGGCCGGCTACCCACCAGCATCTCATAGAGCATCACCTCAGAATCGCTCTGGAGAACTGGAGAAAAAACATCGACAAACGATGAAACAATTGCCATTTTTGTTTTTTTTTAGATAACCCGGAAAAAAAAACCATGTTGATCTATGTTGCGCCATGCTTTTTTTTGCTGGCTTGCTTATAATTATTCCTTTTCAGAGAGATCACCAGCCAACTACTAAGCTTGGCCGCAGGGGATCCTCATAACCATTTAAGTTGCGCCGTTCATGGACGATGTTCATATCCCATGCCCGGACATAGCCCAGAAACATGGCTTAAATATTGATTATGTATGGATACATATCTGGTTGGTGGTTTCAACCCCTCTGAAAACTATGAAAGTCAGTTGGGACTATGACATTCCCAACTGAATGGAAAGTCATAAAATTCATGTTCCAAACCACCAACCAGATATTATACATATTACCCTCTGGTTATTTAACATGGCCATGGAAAATGGCCCATAGAAATAGATGTTTTACCTATTAAAAATGGATATATATTGGTTTATATTCCCCGATAATGGTTGATTTATACGTTTGGTTCTACATGTCTTTTCCAAGCCATCCATCTCTCCGATCAAAGTGCCAACCCCCCAGTCAGCCCAGTTCGTTTCGGCTCAAAGCTCGCCTATCCAACTTTAGGTATGTATATCCACCATAAATCCAACAGTTATTGTACCTGTACTTACTGTATTTCTATAAATATATATATAATATAATATATATATATAATTATATGTATATAACTATCTGTATATAACTATCTGTATATAACTATATGTATATAACTATATGTATATAATTATGTATATATATATATAACTATATATACAACAGAAACTCAACAACGTTTGGCTTCCAAGTGACGCCCATGGCCCAGATGTCACTTTTCTGCGTCAGCTTCCCATCAAACCTTGGCTCTCAACTGGTTTGTCTGAAAATGTATCCAATATATCAACTGGTATGTAAATATTGGACAATTATATGTAAATATTAGAAAATGTATCCAAAACTTGGCTCTCATTCTATGTAAATATTAGACAATTGGTATATCAACTGGTTTTGCTGTATATTAACTGGTATATACATGTATATACTGATATTGTTGTTTTACTCAACTGGTATCTAATATTTGCAGAGTAACCAATCATAGATAAACCAGATCATCAATCTATATATATATATACTGTATATCGATTAATTACAGATATTCTCCAGTAGATTAACATAGGCCCTGTCATGTAAGGGTTGGAAGATAAGTTTCTACTCAAAAATGACTGATTTTTAGGGTCTATGTTAATTTCTCAGAGGGTACACCCCGAAATGACTGTTGAAATGGGAAAGTTGTGATGATTGATCGTCAAATTTTGGGGTACCCCATTTTAAGACAAATTCAGCCAAACATAGGTCAAATTGGCAATGGGAAATGATCTATTAATGGAGATTTTTGCTGTATAGCTGGGAAGTCTTGATCCCAATGGTTTGATGGGAAATTGGCTTGATGGTTTGATGATCATCATCTAAACATGGTAAAAAAAAAAAAAAAAACATCAATTTCCTGGTAGCTTGAAGATCTTGATCACATCCCAAACATGAAGAGAATATAACAGAATGGGCTATGTTGTGTGATACGTGGGATGTTCACCTACCCAATTTATTGAGGTCCTTATTTCTTTTGTGTTTGTTGCCGTCGGGTGATTGCCTCTTATTGTCTCTTTGGTCTTGGCCAATGTGCCACTGTTGCCATAATTTTTGCCTACCCTCTGGTAATTTAACATAGCTATTGAAAATGGCCATTTATAGTTGATTTACCCACTAAAATTTGTCATTTTCAATAGCTATGTTAGTTTACCAGAGGGTCATTCTTGCTTTATTTGTTGCTTCAGGTATTTTGCTTGAGCGTTTGCAGCGCAGATTCACTTCTAGACCATCACTTCTTCAATGGTTCCATCCAAGTTTGGATGATAGGTCAACTATTCAACTGATATCTGTTTTTTTTTCACATCAAAACATCAATCCTGAATCAGGTTTTCTGAATCATCAGCACATTCTGAATCTGATTTTTTGCGACGTGCCACGACGTCCATGGAGCCATGGCCGAGTTCAACCGCGGATGAAATCTTTAGTTCCGTTTCGGTTATTTCATGGTGGTTTAATATGGTTTAATGGGATTTAATGGTGATTTAATATGGTTTAATGGGATTTAATGGTGATTTAATATGGTTGAATGGGATTTAATGGTGATCTAATATGGTTTAATAGGATTTAATGGTGATTTAATATGGTTTAATGGGATTTAATGGTGATTTAATATGGTTGAATGAGATTTAATGGTTATTTAATATGGTTTAATGGGATTTAATGGTGACTTAATATGGTTTAATGGGATTTAATGGTGATTTAATATGGTTTAATGGGATTTAATGGCGATTTAGTATGGATTAATGGAATTTAATGGTGATTTAATATGGTTTAATGGGATTTAATGGTGATTTAATATTGTTTAATGGGATTTAATGGTGGTTTAATATGGTTTAATGTGATTTAATGGTGATTTAATATGGCTTACTGGGGTTTAATGGTGATTTAATATGGTTTAATGGGATTTAATGGTGATTCAATATGGTTTAATGGGATTTAATGGTGATTTAATATGGTTTAATGGGATTTAATGGTGATTTAATATGGTTTAATGGGATTTAGTGGTGATTTAATATGGTTTAATGGGATTTAATTGTGATTTAATATTGTTTAATGGGATTTAATGGTGATTTAATATGGTTTAATGGGATTTAATTGTGATTTAATATGGTTTAATGGGATTTGATGGTGATTTAATATGGTTTAATGGTATTTAATGGTGGTTTAATATGGTTTAATGTGATTTAATGGTGATTATAGGGGTTCAATCAACCAAAAAACAGGGATGTTAGTGGATATATCTGGTAAACTGACATAAGTATGGAAAATCACCATTTTCAAGCTGGGTAAATCAACTATTTCGACTGGGCCATTTTCAATAGCAAACTGTTTGTTTACCAGAGAGTAATCCGTATTGTGATAATCCATATCTGGCTGGTGGTTTTAACCTACCCCTCTGAAAAATGTGAGTGAAAGTCAGTTGGGATGAGTGAAAGTCAGTTGGGATGACATGGCATTCCCAACTGAATGGAAATTCATAAAATTCATGTTCCAAACCACCAACCAGTAATTATGCACCACAGATATTTGGAGGTTTCCTAAGTCATGGGGATAGCCCAAATCATCCAAGTCATGGATGACCATTAATTGCTTAGTAACAGTATTGAAACCCATGGTGACGACTGGGGATCCCCCATGACTCTTAAGAAACCTCCATATAGCAATAGTATGCAATAGTTATCATTGTTGAAACCCCCATTAGTGATATAGTCCTACACATTCCGATATTTCGATATTATTCCATATTAGCGGTTGCAAGCTGCTGCTACAGCTGCTGTGGGCTGGTGGGGGATAATTGGCCCATAGTTTAACTCAAAGTGATTCCAACACTTTTCATGATAATATATTTGATGATCAAACCGGGGTCAACACCAATGGATCAAGAACCCAGATTATCATTATAATATATTTGATGATCAAACCGGGGTCAACACCAATGGATCAAGAACCCAGATTATCATTATCATGTATTTGATGATCAAACCGGGGTCAACACCAATCGATCGAGGGTATACAAACCAAAACAACTATTCAACTATTATAAAAACAACATAGTTATTATTATTCCATATTACTATTCCTACTTAATCAAATTATATTCCATATTCACTCAAGATATTGATACGTTTGTCATTGTCCAAAACCTGGATCCAGTCGGATATAGCTCAGAAACCCTTCAGGTGAGAGGTAAGCTGGACTTCCTTTCACTGTGGCAGGCCCGCCAAGCGCCGCCTGAGTTGCGACGGTTGCCTGGTGATTGAGTCACCAAGTTATATGAAGGTGAGTAACTTAGTAACTCCCAAAAAGATAGAAAAAACAAACTATTCATCATATGTTTTTTCAGAAAGTGATTTTACTTTTCAATATTTTTGGAGATTCCTATGTTTGGGATCATCATTCCAGGTAGCACAGAGATTGAATCATATTCGAAAACAAATTCTTTCAATCTGGACCCTCAAAAGTCAAGAGACTGATATCTTGTGCCCCTTATCCAAGGACATGTGGGTACCCATCAGCAAAGATTCGCGACTCGCTTGAACCACTGAAATGGTGGTGGATGGATGACAAAATGACCCAGTCGTCGCCCAACGAACCTGTTCTGATGACCATTGGGCCATGGTCTAGGGTCGTTTCAAAGAAACCATACCGTGGAACACAGCTAACGGTATCTGGCCGTTTCTGGCTACATCTAATGTAACGGGTCGTCCTTCAACCAGGTTTGTTGTCCTAATGGAAACAAAACGGAAAAATCGTTCTTTCAGAATTGCTGTATTTGATACTATTTGCTGCAACATTGGGAAGAAACCATCATTTTGCTGTTTGAAGTAATGCGCAGTCAATGCCAAGACAGCACCCAAGCTCAGCCGTGATTTTCCTATGAGGAATACATACTAGTGCTCGTGCTGTTAACCCGCCAAAACATCTGCAACGCCCCATTTGTTTGGCAAAAATTTGAAACTCGGTAGGAAAACCATGAAAAACACCATTTGTAACCTGCCTTTCTATAGCTTGGATTGCCCAGCAAGACCTGGAATCATACTGTAACTGAGTTTAGGCCTGTGCAGATCCTTAAAACAAAACAACATGTTCTCCTCAGATCTTGTTGTCCATCCCCACAAATCCATCAGCCTCCATCCCAACACCACATTGTTTTGAACCATCAAATCATTCTATACTTTCCATTCCACAATATCAATCCCAAATATAGAAATCCAACTCTATACTCACAATATGTTCTATAGAAATCCAACTCTATAATCAGAATATTTTCTCACACTATTACATACTCACTATATTTTTCCCAAATATATGTGTGTATATATATACCCCCAAATCATCCAAGTCATTAGACCATGAATTAGTTGAAAAATAACAAGGTTTTCTTGGGGATCCCCCATGCCTTTAGAAACCTAGCCCACATACAGAAATCCAATTAATCATAGTTATATACTTATGTACAATATATCATTGGTTTAATCCCACATACCTATACTCATATCAATCTCGAGTATAGTTATCCGAGTCTATACATACCACAATATCATACAATATCCCATAGATCTGGGTAAATTACGGTAAATTCAAATAATTCACTAACCTGAAATAAGGTGATTGTGGGATGCTTATCTATACATTCAGCATCATTCCAGGCTTCGGTCGCGACGTGAGGTCCTTACAATTGTAGCTCATCCGACTAGTTCTAAGTGGATAACCACATTTAAAAAAAAAACTTACCATAAGCGTGGGATGAGCCAAGGGTCTCAGCCCCACACCCCATCACATATATACACGTATATATATATATATACTATCCATGGCGAAAGAAATGCCGCGGTTTTGTTAGTGGTTTTGTTGAGCCAAGGATCCCAGGATCCGGATCCTGCACCTGCTCATATGTATACTAAGTGGGATGAGCCAAATATAGATGATATGTATATATATATATATATATATGTATATGTATATATATATATATATTATATAGTAAAGATCTCAGCCGCACCTGCTCATCAAAAATTTCGGCCAAGCCAAAATCCACCAGGAGGACGTGTGGCTGCGACTTGCCCTGCAAGGCATCTGATAGCACGAAGGGCGTCAGGAGCATCGTGTTGCCAGGCTTCCTGGGCCAAGGGTTTGGGGGCATCCATGGTTGATGTAAAATTACCCTCTGATAATTTAACATAGCTATTAAAAATGGCACATTTAAGTACATTTATAGATGGTGATTTTCCATAGTTTTTTGTATGTTTACCAGAGGGTAAAAAATATCAATAGATGAATAGTTATGAATAATTAACATTAGTTAACTATTAGTTCCTGCTAATAGTTAGTTATATAATAACATTTGAATTCATGAATTCTAAGTCCATAATATGAATAATATGGTACTATGAATATTAGTCCCATGAGTATTTCAGGACGAGCTATACAAAAAAATAGGTCTAAGAATCATGGCGTGTTGCAAAAACCCTGTAGATGGGGTGAAGACCTTGGCGCAACTTTTTTTCAGTGTTCGTTAAACTGGTTACCCGGCCTGGTAATTTGTTACATAGCTATTGAAAATGGCCATAGAAATAGTGGATTTACCCAGCTACAAAATGGTGATTTTCCATAGTTATGTGGCAGTTTACTAGAGGGTAAGAAGGGGATTCCCAGGTCATGGATTACGTTAATAACCTCCAGAAGCAGAAAAACTAAAAGGGGGTTGGAAGACTGCGAAGACTTGGATGGGCACTAGAAATAGCACGTGAGACCAATATGTATACTGGTTGGTGGTATACCTACCCCTCTGAAAAATATTAGTCAGTTGGGATTATTATTCCCAATATATGGAAAAATAAAAAATGTTCAAAACCACCAACCAGTATATATAATATATACAGTTATAATTATATATATATTCTGTGTAACCCCATCCCATCCTATTCTTGCAGTAACTACACCCCGCATAGGAACCAAAAATGAAGAGAACAAATACTCAATCACAGAATCTATGGGTATGTCATATTACAATAGAATGAACCATAGACAAGTGGTTATTGTCCCATAGATGGGTACAGTACACTCATGGTAACCCAGGAGATTCTTCTGGATCTTCCAGAGTTAAACAACAAAATAATTCTTGATGAATGGCCGACATTGAACCGTTGGTAAATGAGTTCTATTATGGGACATTGATCAACTTAGTTATAACCAATGTCATTGGGACATTAGTTATTAACCAATAACTATCCAATAACTATAACATTCCCATTACTAATTAGTTCTATTATGGGAATGTCATTGGTTAATAACTAATAGTTCTTGTGCATGTTGTGGGATCTTCCGGGACGATTGTTGTCGTAAAACGGACAGTCGCCAGGTACAAAGGGATGAAAACGACAGAATCTTACGCCAGAGTCTGGGTCAACCCCCATGGCAATCTCAATCTCCATAGATCATAGAATACACTGAATGGTTTTCCACATTCAACCGTCAATCTTGGTTTTATTTCTGATATGAACTGCATTCTTCAAAAAAAATAACTGACATAACATAACACTGACAACATTAGATAACACATATGATAAAACCCACATGGCCAATCAGCCAGATACCCTGCAAAAAAATGGACCAAATTCTTTGCTGGTGAACGTAGATATTCCCATGTTCATAGCAAAAGACTAGTTAGGATTAGTTTCATTTACCCTCTGGTAATTTAACATAGCCATGGACAATTGCCCATTTATAGATGGTTTACCTATGGTTTACCTATTAAAAATGGTGATTTTCCATGTAAGATTGACCTAGCTCATGGTTGCTTTTCTCATTCCCAGTTCTTACAAACGTTCAAGAAATCCATCGGGGCGATGGAGAATTCTGTAGCTCCGTTGATGTTCGGAGATTGAACACAGCCATCCACCTTTGATTAGCAGAGGCTATATATCTCATAAAATGTTCATAATTATGATGTATCTATTGTTTATCCAATTATTTATGATCCCATAGAAATCATGTTTTCCTTATTATTGTCCAAATAATCCTATGATATATCTATTTTTATATCCAATGTTTCTTTTTTTCCATTATTCTATGGGATCATGATCCCATAAATCTTTGTCAAACATTGGTATTGCATCACACTTCCTATGATTCATGGATAAAAAAAATGCATGCATTAATTTGTTGGTAGATCTATTATTATCCAATTTGTTCTCATCATTGATAATCCCTATCGTGGGTTAATCATAACTGTAATAATCTATGGATATCAAAATCTATGAATTGTCTGTAATAATCTATGAATCATCTATAGATCATAGGGAGACAATGATCTGCATATCATCTGGGTCAATGAAATCATATTTCAACCTGAATTCTGCCATTTGGGGATACTTAGCCCTAAAATAAACCATGATCCCAGGCTTCGGGAGGGCTAACTTCGGTCCTTCAAATACCCAGACGATTGTAACGCCCGAATCCATGCATCGCTTCGTCGCTTTTTTTTTTCGAGGCGCAGGTCGCAATGGATGACTCCACGGGAGTGCATGTAGTCCAAAGCTGATGCGACCTGGCAGTTCCGCAAAGAGAGTTACTGAGTACGGTTGGTACCAATGGTCAAGCCATGTCGACCCCAAACCTCGAATTCTGCTGGCTGGTGGGATAAGATTCATGCTGCTAATGATGGTTAAATAACTTACTGGTGCTTAGCAGGGAATGAGGGAATGATCCACAGTAACTATCAATAATCATCCCAGCCACCCCCATTCCCATCCATTCCCTACTAAGCACCAGTAAGATAATGATAGATAATGTATAATAATGATTAATCATGATAAATGGGAAATTCGGAACCCTAAAATGGAGGTGCCCCATATAAAGCCATAGAACTTGGCAAATGCCTCCAGTAAATCGGTTCCTGAAATGGCCATAGAACTGGTACCCTGGTGACCTGCCAAATAGATCCAGCATAGGCATCCATGGAGAATAATCCCCACAAATGGCATAGGTTTTGATTCATATCCATCCATTTTCATCCATATCCATATCCATATGATCTGGGTATAATATTTCAGAAACCTGAAATAAGGCACTTTTGGGGATACTTACCCCTTACTAATCATCATTCTAGTGAGGTTGCGGTGAGGTCGTTTTATAATTTACCCAGATATGATGGATGTTATCCATGTGCCTATTAATTAGACGTACTTCACGGAAACGAGGCTATAAAAATACATTGATGCCTTCCAATATTCAGCATGCCATAGCAGCATCCCCGGCCGTCCCGCCCCTTGCCTGCAGGGCGGCCTCTTGGACCCATAGATGCGGCAACATCCTGAAGAACATGTGGATGAAATGTGCATGTGGGGGTTAGCATCCGCCAAAAAAAACATGGTTTGCCTGATGTGGATGGGTTGCAATGGGTTACGATGGGTTCATTTGACAAAATTTGGCTGAGACTTAAATCGGCTGGAAGTGCCCAAATACCATCATGGGCTGGCTTACAAGTCAAAGGGATATACGTTGTGAACTGTATGAAGCCAGCGATAAGGAACATTGGCTGAAGGTCTTCGAGCTACGGTTCAGGTGCCAGTGCAGCCGTTGGAAATTTGAATCAGGCAAATATAACTCAAGTCAAGTGACGTGGTGATAAATTTTGTTCAAAACTCTGGAGTGCAAACATGACCGAGATGTGTGGGAAAAGGATTAAAAGGAGACATCAAGGGTGGGTGAAAAAAACACGGAGGTGCTGAATTTGGACCGAAACTGAACAATCACGGAAGAATTACAAATGTATTCAATTGTATTCAGGTGATGCAGATGGAGACCACATACTCACTTCAGTTTTGATTACAACATTAATCAAAGAAAAACAGTGGCCGATCAAACACCTTGAGTTTGAGTCCATTCATTTGATAAAGCATGATAAAGCCCTATCCTTACAGGAGAGGTTGCGTGATTCCACATGTGGACTTATGGCACCAAAAAACAAGCATGAATCAAATTGTGGGTGGACTAATCATTCCTCGGATCACACCAAATGAACTCTGGTTGGTGGTTTCAACCCCTCTGAAAAATATTAGTCAATGGGAAGGATTATCCCATATATTATGGAAAATAAAAAATGTTCCAAAACCACCAACCAGTAACTTATTGAAGTGGCCAATAGGTACTGAAGTTTCGCTGATTAATGTTGCCTGAATCGGAACACTGGCATGAACGATGTTGCAAGAACCAAATACCAAATACATGGACACATGACAAAGGAAGAACTGCCCATAGGTTCGTGCCCCTAATGCTATATAGATCCTAACCGGTCCACTACCGCCAAAAGAACCAAACCATTGGCTAAATTGCCACGCATTCAATCTTTACATCGCTGAGGAATTCGTGCTTCCATATTTTTCAGCGAGCTGAGCAATGTGACATCGGTGCCAGTTCCAGAGATCACAAGGGAATACCACAATTGACAATCCAACAGTTGACCCCTGGCAGTCAAGCAACAGTGGCCTTGGGGTATCCCCATTTTGAGACAAACCCAAATGTTGGCAACTGTACCCTCTGGTAATTTAACAGTTTGCTATTGAAAATGGCCATAGAAATAGTGGACTTTCCCATGAAAAATGGTGATTTTCCATAGCTATGTGGCTGTTTACCAGAGGGTATCCCAAAAAATATCATGATCCATCACCATCCCCTCTGTGATTGCTGACATATCTCCTGCATTTTCTTGGGTCGACTTGGACGTCTCATACTGTAATCAAACACGGAAATGAAACATCTGATGGATATATGCATATGTTCACGCCATATATATATATATATATATATATATATCTATATGATACAGTATATATGTATATATCAATATAATACAGTATATATATATCCACATAATATATATATATATCAATATAATACAGTATATATATATATATATATATCCATATATATATATTTATATTTATATCCATATAAATGTAATCAAAAAAAATGACTTGTCCATTTGATCTGCCAAAACAATTCGCCGAGGTGATCGCCGAGTGTCTGATTGGAATCCAAGGTCTCTCTGATGACGGAAGCCAAGTCGCCGCCTGGACTCATCGAACGAGGTGAAGCTGGCTACATGGTATATGGCAGTGTGTCAAAACCTTGTACCCCTGGTGAACATCAAAATAGCTGGTAAATGGATGTTCATTCCCCTAAAAATGGTATTAATAGGTATTGATCCATACCCATATGGATATGAAAAAGTCAACATGACGTTAGATGGATAAATGATGTATAAGGATAACTGATTGTGGTATCTACCACATGAAAAAAACTATATCTATGGGTTTTATGGATATAATTATAGTTAAAGATAGTGAAAGGGGTATCTAAACCAACTTGAACAGTGTTCAAAACCTTCTGTCATTCCACCTGTATTGGGTAGTATAACCGACACTCGAACTAATCATCAATCAACAGGGGTTTTGAACACTTCTCATGTTTTGGGTTTGTGATTTCAACGGAGTGGTTGAAGGGAAAATCTTAGCCAGATACCATGATGTGTCTGAAGTTTTTCTCTTGAAATGTAAGGGTTTCCGATGTCAATTTTCTTATGATTAGGAAAATGTGTGCCAAGAACCCTTTTCCAATCAAGCATGTACTGACGACTTGGAATACAGCCTACATGCCTCTATCAATCAAATCAACATCAATGAACAACAAGAATTGATATAGAGATATCATGCAAAGTGGGTACTTTCTGTTGAGACAAAAATTTGGATGCCAAGCCGACCAGATCCAGCTGTCTGGCACGTGTCGCAACCGAACTCGACGCCTCTCCTTATGCCTAAGCTTGAGTGTATTGAACCATCAATTCACCTGTTGTTTGACCAAATATTGGGCTCCAGATTGAGCTCTTTGAGTGACTCAGCAGTCATATGCTGAATTTGATTCAGTCACTTCCTTTTTATATCCTCAAACAACTGGTGATAAATGGCATTCAATGACTATACATGGTCGTTTTGTGTCACCCAAATTCACCCTATCATGAAAAGTATTTTCTTTTAAAAGAACATTGGTGGTGAGAAAAAAAACATCTGAGCAAGCTGCTTTTGAGGCATTCCCCCTGGACACACCATTCACCTTTGTGCTTATGAATCTCAGGCATGTTGGATCGCAGCTACTCACATTCCATCATGATCAATTTCAGCCATTCGGCTCCGTTGACTAAGTGCATTCTCAAAGAAAAAATTGGAGAGTGAGGTCATCAAAAACATTCAGAATGTGGGTAAAACATGGTAAAACAATAATAGACCATCCCCCAGTCATCACCATTTTTATAGCTACTGTGTGTTCCATTCCAAAAAATGGCTGGTAAACATGGCATTGTTTTAACCACATATAACCAGAAGATTCCATGAGTTCTAGTCCTTTCCCCATGAGTTTCTCCTTCGGCGTAGTCCATGACGATATGCAAGGACTCTTCAGACTCAAAGGCCTGGCGCTGAAAGAGAACCCAGCGCCTTTCAAGCCCGGGGGGATAGCTACCAATAGCTTGTAGAATCCCAGTATATCCCTATATGCATAATATAGTATAATAGTGTTTAATAGTGTATAATAGTGTTTAATAGTGTATAATAGTGTATAATAGTGTATAATAGTGTATAATAGTGTATAATAGTGTATAATAGTGTATAATAGTGTATAATAGTGTATAATAGTGTATAATAGTGTTTAATAGTGTATAATAGTGTATAATAGTGTATAATAGTGTATAATAGTGTATAATAGTGTATAATAGTGTATAATAGTGTATAATAGTGTATAATAGTGTATGATAGTGTATAATAGTGTATAATAGTGTATAATAGTGTATGATAGTGTATACTAGTGTATAATAGTGTATAATAGTGTATACTAGTGTATAATAGTGTATAATAGTGTATAATAGTGTATAATAGTGTATAATATAGTACTAATACCTATATATATATAATTGTATATTATATATATATGCAATTATTGTATATTATTATATTGGTGTACGTTTCAGATAATTTATACACGGACATGTTGTAAGGATATGATATGAGGAGACTCTCTGTAGTCGTGAGGTCACTGCTTGTGCAACTGCTTGGGAATGAAGCCACCGTTTCTACAAACAACTCAAAGTTTCAATAGAATATATAATGTCAATGTTAGTAAAGCAATAATAAACCACCCAGATGTTAATAGTTTATACATGTTTATACCACCAATATATATATATATATATATATAGTGTGTGTGTGTATATATATGGTAATATTTGATTGATTAAAGATGACTTTGGATGTGACACATGTTTGTTCAGTCCAAGATTGGGAACATGCAAGAAGTCAGTAGCCTCCCCCTTCAACAAATATGAATGGAAATCTCCTACAATGGGGGTACCCCTTTATCGCTGGATGGTTTATTTCATGGAAAATCCACAAAAAAAAGATGATAACTGGGGGTACCCTCTGGTAAACTAACATATCTAACATAACTATGGAAAATCCCAATTTTCAATGGGTAAATCCACTATAAATAGCCATTTTCAATAGCTATGTTAGTTTACCAGAGGGTACCCCCATTTTAGGAGCTCCCCAAATGGATAGAAATGGGGTATTCCGACTCGGTTGTTTCCTGAAGCCACAAGTGCCAAAATCTACCAGGATCATGACCAACGTTCAATATTGGCCCCGAATAACAAGCTCCACGCTCCAGTGGCATCATGTTTTGGGAAATATCCAAATTCTATATAGTTGTTCTCACATTTATTGATTGAAAATCCACCTTATGTTGGTGAAACTGTCAACTCCCTCCTTTTGTTGATCATTGTTGATCTTTTATCCTCAGTATGAAACACCGAAACGGGCCCAAACAATAATGGTTTCATCCCCATCCATGGCTTCGGCTTCGTGTTGGGATTGACCACCTGCAGTGAATCGGCCTGGCCCCGCCTCAAAGACGCGAACGATGTGTGGGTGATCCAGGGATTTCAACATGTTCACCTGAAAAGGTGGTGGCACGCCAACTTCGGCACATATTCAAGTCTTCGGTTCATCCGAGTGTCACTACTTCTCTAGTTTTGTCGACATAGTTGTCTGATCCACATTTTTCGGCGTTACATCCCTGAGAAATTGGGCTCGTTAGAGAAAGGACGCATTATGAATAACATACAATATGTGTATACAAATTATAGAAACATGTTCCTCACAAATTATTGTGTTCCTCACAAATGATTGTCATTCGCACGGTTTCTCGTGCAGCTCTTGGTTGCTTGCTCGCAACCATCTTCTGGTGGTGCTTTCTGACAGGGCGAGATGGCCAATCTACCAGAGCCTCAGTTGATCCATAGTTAGAAATGGAATACAAGTACGGACATTATATGAATATATGATATACTTACTGGTTGATGGTATACCTACCCCTCTGAAAAATATGAAAGTCAATGGGAAGGATGACATCCCATATACTGTGGAAAATAAAACATCTTTGAAACCACCAAGCAGCTTAAATCTTTATATACCAGTGTTTCTCCAATTTTGATGGGTAAATTGATGGTCGCGGGCAAGAATCTTTTCAGGAACAGTGCATCCAGTACGATGACTTTGCCATGGAAGGTCACAACTCTGTTTCAGAATGTCAAAATAGGCAGGGCTCCGAAGGAGTGTGCGAGGTGTGTGATCTGCATCCTTGTTTTTATTTTTGCAAGACCACTATAACCCCATCTAACTATAGTTATAACTACTATAAACCCTAGTTATTGTAGTTATAAACCAACTTAGCTATCTTGGGGGCCCCACATTGTACACTTTTTTTTTCCCCCCATCCCAGATTGCCATGACTTGTGCTTTTGAGGTAAATCAAGGGTTGTGCGTCCCTCCACTCACCACTGTAGATTCAAACCAATCTGCGGCCCGCGGCCTGTGGCTTCCTACGGCTTTCAGCTCTGCTGTTAGATTTAAATTAAAAACACACACTCACACACACTAAGTTTCGCATGGGACCTGAAAAATGGGGGTTCAACGATTATTCTACTACTAAGTGTCGCCCTTGTTGGCCCCAAAGATTATTTACAGTAGGGGGTACTTTTTCTGTGTCTTGACTCAATGATTTAGTTTTCAGGATCAACTCATCTCGTGTTCATTAACCGGTGCAACCTGCCTCAGAACCTTTGCTCCCCGTCAAATTTCAGCATGCAACATTTTATTTATGGAAGGCCCTTCACAGCTGTCACATCCTCAGTGTGACCCGGACAAAGAAACATCATTTGTAAGACACGTGTTTATTCCAGAATGACCAAACACTATTCACAAAACAAACGGACGGATATTTTGACATCGGTGAATACACCTTGGGTACCCTTGGGTAGCTAAACATGGATCTACGACGGAGACTCTAGCAGCCACCGGAGTAGATTTCCTTGTCCCCACTTTGCTGTGTGCAATTTAGTCGCATTTTTGCCTGATTCAAGTGCTGTTTTGTTCTTGGGTAGTCTTCCCATGATTATGATAATTATGGGTGATATTCCAAATCTTATACCGACCTTCCCAAATGCCATAAGTTTTCCAACCGTTCTTAGTCTCACCTAAAAGTCAAACACACTCAAACCATTAGCAATCAGCAAAAAAAATCCAAGTTTACGGATTTTTATGGATCATACTCCCATTTTTTCCCCATTTTTATGGATCATACTCCCATTCTAACATATTCTAACATGACTATTCCCCATTTTTTCACCAGTTTTCTTGGCCTTGCGGCCTTGCCGCGGCCTCGCCTCATCCTCCACTTGTTCTCCTGCAACGCTCAACTGACTCTTGGGCACCTCGCAGGCGCAATCTGGGCATAGCCATGGCAGCAATTGAGCAGCGACAAAAAAAATGTCCCGAAACTGATATTTTACCGGAATATACATGAATCAATCAATCAATCAATCAATCTATCTATCTATCTGTCTGTCTGTCTGTCTGTCTATCTATCAATCTCTCTATCTATCTATCTATCTATTTATCTATCTAATCTAATCTAATCTAATCTAATCTAATAAAATCTAATCTAATCTAATAAAATCTAAACTAATCTAATAAAATCTAATCTAATCTCACAAAAATCTAAACTAATCTAACCTAATCTAATCTAATCTAATCTAATCTATTTAATCTATCTGATCTATCTATCTATCTATCTATTTATCTATCTATCTATCTATCTATCTATGTATCTATTTATCTATCTATCTATCTAATATCATCTCATCTCATCTCATCTAACCTAATCTAATCTAATCTAATAAAATCTAAACTAATCTAACCTAACTTAATCTAATCTAATCTAATCTATTTAATCTATCTGATCTATCTATCTATCTATGTATCTATTTATTTATCTATCTATCTATCTATTTATCTATTTATTTGTCTATCTATCTATTTATCTATTTATCTATCTATCCATCTATCCATCTATCCATCTGTCCATCTATCCATCTATCCATCCATCCATTTATCAATCAATCTATCTATCTATCTATCGATCTATTTATATATCTATCTATCGATCGATCGCTCGATCGATCTATCTATCGATCCATCGATCGATCGATCGATCTATCTATCTATCTATCAATCTATCAATCTATCAATCTATCTATCTATCTATCTATTCTATTCTATTCTATTCTATCTATTCTATCTATTCTATCTAATCTATCTAATCTATCTAATCTATCTAAGCTATCTAATCTATCTAAGCTATCTAATCTATCTAGTCTCATCTCATCACATCTCACCTCATCTAATCTAATCTAATCCAATCTATCTATCTATCTTTTCTTACCTTATCTTATCTTTTTTCTATCTATCTACCTATCTATCTATTTATTTATCTATCTATCTTTTTATCTATCTATCTATTTATCTATCTATCTTTTTATCTATCTATCTATTTATCTATCTATCTATCTACGTATCTATCTATTCTAATCTAATCTAATCTAGTCCAACCTAATCTAATCTAACCTAATCTAATCTTATTTATCCTATCTATCTATGTATCTATCTATGTATCTATCTATCTAATCTAATCTAATTTAATCTAAATCTAATTTAAGCTAATCTAATCTAATCCTATCTATCTATCTACCTATCTATCTATCTATTTATCTATCTATCTATCTATCTATCTAACCTATCTAACCTATCTAACCTACCTAACCTATCCAACCTACCTAATCTATCTATCTATCTACCTACCTACCTATCTATCTATCTATCTCTCCATCTCTCTATCTCTCTATCTCTCTATCTATCTATCTATCTACCTAGCTATCTATCTATCTATCTATCTATCTATCTTATTTATACTATATATATATATATACATGTTTCAAAAGGCAACGCCGGTTTCAAACTTGACTCCCAAAGAGTAATTTTAATGTTTGCATGTGCTTTCAAAAAAATCTGGCAGATTGCCGAAGGCAATCCTTTCGATAAACTGTGGTTTGAAAAAAGTTAACGGCGACCCCAAGGGATAGTTACCCCAACAGATCCAATTCCCATCGATTCGTTCTGGTCTTCGGTGTATCCTTCCTGTCTCCCGCTGAGAAACCCACAGACTTCACCACACGCGCAACACCTCGGAAATGCTTCACTTTGGGGACCACAGTTCTGCGGTCTCGGCAACTAAAAGCACAAAAACTAAAAGACCTTGGCAAAGAGACCCCCCACAAAAAAATAGCTCTTAAGATTTATCCGAAAATCTTTGCCTGAGAGAACGAGTCATGAAACTAGTCGTCACACAGGTTTGACCTTGATAGAATGAGATGACCTGACCCAAATTCAGATCTTTTGTTGAACACAAAGCCGTTGGGGCTTCTGACTAAAGCCCACGCGGCTCATCTCTGCCAAATCTCAGTTTGGGAAATGTATTGAAGTTTCATGGGGAATTTTCACCACTCTCTCGGAATGTCAGACCATGGTGTGCACATGAATGCTAGCCCCTTACCCAGAACATCCACCAAGAGATGAAACCCAGATGCCATGCTGCTGTGATAGTACTTTCAACGTTCCTCCAAAGGTCACCGTAACAAGCCTGGAACTCAGACAGTTCTCAATCAAGGATGGCCCTTATTGTTGTTGAATTTACCATCTGGTGACCCTCTGGTTATTTAACATAGCTATGGAAGCCATTGTCCATTATTGCCCATTAATAGATGATTTATGAATGATTTACCATGATATACCTATTCGAGTCGCTTGGCGAGGAGAGCCGCCCGCACCCAGGGAATAGGACGGAGAGGAAAGAAGCGGGCCTAGTTGGCCCAACCAAAAGCCGACTGGTGTCAAACTTGGCCATCCTTGGCCTTAAGTTGGGCCGAACAGGAGCCCACTTGGGCCCAACAGGAGCCCACTTGGGCCCAACTCGGGCGCGACAGCTTCACACCAAGTTGGGCCCAACAGAGACACAACATGGAGAACCTTGCTTCAAACGAAGCGTCATCGATAGCAAAAAAAACGAAAATATCAGTGAAAACGTGCATTTATAGTAGAATTTTGAAGCACAGCAGCCGCAGCCGCTGTAGATGCCCGCGGCCCAAATGCAGCGCACACCAACGTATGCCCTCACGCGGCATCAGCCGCACCGCATCCCAAATGAGAACCTAAGTTAATGGCTGGACCTTAGTATCGCGTCACCATGACGCGTGACCCAAATTTGTTTTTGTACCTCAGCAAGCCATTTGAGGGATTGAATCGAGCCCCAACCGAACCTAGCATCCAAAGCATTTTGAGGCTGAATCAAAAGATTGGATCTATGGGGACAATTCCAAGCAATGTGTGAAAAAGAAGCACAGGAAACCGAACACCCGGGCCAGATGCAAGAACTGGAAAAAGGAGCGCCCCCCCTATCCATGCACGCGGGACTCAACAAGGCGCCGCAAGCCACCCCACGAGCAGCAGGACACGCGAAAGACAAATCCCGGATGCTATTCCAATCAGCCGACAAAACCAGCCGCTGAGAAACCTCGCCAGACACCTCAGCAACCTCATGACGTTTGGACCCAAGGAACCCCTTCCACATAAAAAGACGAAAACACTCCCGAAGACGATGAACGGCAAGACCCAAAGCATCACCGAGGTTCACCACCGTTTGCACGGGACCCGAGGACCAAGACCAAGGCCTCAAACACGAACCACCCACCAACTTAAACCACGCCTGAAGGGTACCCAGCAGACTGCCACGCGGAGCAGGATCGACCCACCGGAGACCCCTGGCACGCGACTTGGACACCATAGTAAGGAGACGGACCCCAATGAGACAGAGAGGATGCAAAGCACCGCCCCAGATGATGGCGCGCAGAAACCTGTTGGCCGCGTGCATAACACCTTGGACACGGCGAAGGGCAGCCCAAAGGGACCAGAGCTTAGCCTGCGGAGGCCAACAGGCTCATCTGAAAACGTGCATTTTGAGGATTTCGGGTTGGGCCGGATACGTCTCCCATTTTGAAGCCATATGGACCTCAACTTGGCCCGAAGTTGCTCTAAATGGGTCCACGTTGGGGCCAAGTTGGGCCGAAGTTGGGGCCAAGTTGGGCCGAAGTTGACCACAAGTCAATGTTGCGGCCATGTTGGATGCATTTGGACGATGTTGGGCTGATCTGCAAAATGTGCAAATTACCACAGCGCGGAACTGACTTTTGGCGCCCTGTCCCAGGCGAACATGGGCCTGAAGCTGTACCAGTCTGACAGATTTGTCCGTCGTATCCCTCGCTGCTAAACTACCACGCCTCGGCACCTTCGGTGCGGATGGATTTTTAAGAATGTGATTTTCCATGATTTTCCATTTTCTATAGCTATGTTTAATTACCAGAGGGTAACTTTTCTATAAAACCTAATACGGGATCATGGTTGTGGCCTACTCGTTGCAGGGTGCATCTTCGGCTAGTCAGGATTCTCATCCGTGATACTGGATGGATCTGGATGGTGAATAGGTATCCGTATGAAATCGTTGGAGTAGCTCATACTCCCCAAATATCCCCAATTAACCAGTCAACAGGGGCATTTCACGGCTCATATGCTCAGATCCGGACCTAGGGACGCATGAAGCGCAAGGAAGACTTCACCATAGGAACCCTGTGGCCGTCTGGGGTGTACCAATGGGGTGGAAACCAACCAGTTCATGGGATATAATATGGCTAGGGTATGCATAATGGATATGTATTTTTCCTTGCAAGTTTTATTCCTGATATATCCCATTTGTGGGCGATATGTATTGATCCATCTATGTGGTATATGCATTATATATCATTATATATTATTCCCTCCACTGTTGAAATACATTAAGGAATGACAAAATCAAAAGCCTACCGTGACCAGGCCTCTCCAGAGCTTCTTCGCCATGCTGGCACCGTGAACACCGGAACAGCATCAACCAAGGTTATATATGGTCATGTTGATGTACTCTTGAACTCCATGAGAACGACGACCCGATGACCGCGTACGCAAAGCAGCACTTGGATCTCGCAAGTTCACCTTCACCCACACCCTCTGGTTATCTAACATAGCTATGAACAATGGCACATTTATCTGGTTGGTGGTTTCAACCCCTCTGAAAAATATGAGTTCGCCAGTTGGGATGATGACATTCCCAACTGAATGGAAGTCATAAAAATTATGTTCCAAACCACCAATCAGTTCTGGATGATTTATGGATGATTTACCTACAAACACTGGTGATTTTCCGCAGTGTGAAATGACCAGAGGCTAAATGTCACCTTCTGCACGGTGGCTAGGGTGATGTGCCTTTTTTGAAGACCTTTTCTGGCTTCCACCTACAAATCCAAGCCAAACTACTATGACACGAACTTGATCTTGGGATTAAAATCAATCTCTTTTTTTCAGTGAGGTCAGCCAGAGATGTCAGTTCTTACAAATGTGGAATCCAAGAATGGGTCACTACAGACCCTGCATCTTTGTTTTGCTTAGATGACTAGATGAATGATGAATGTACTGTATCCCCATTAAAATGGCAAAAGATTGGTTGGTGCTACGCAATGCTACTACCTAACCCAATCGCTTTTCCCATGGAGAATCTTAGATACAGTACCTGGCAAACAAAAAACGTATTTTTAGCTGGTTACACTTGAAGATTTTACCATTGATAGCAACAGTTCAAAAACCTAGATAATCCCTTCCCCCTAATATTAAACACCCCCTGAACGAAACCATGGTTTAAGTAGGGAATTTCCACATTTTTTTGGGGGACCATGCGATGGGGTGTATCTAACCATTAGGGTGGGATTAGTATCTAAACTATGGTACCCAAAAAATATGTTCCATTTTCATAGGATTATCCATTATAAATTAAAAACCGTCAATTTCATCTAATGGATAAAATCACCATTTTATCATGATTTTCAAAAGTTAGATAAAATAGGGCTATCCCCACTTATGGAAACCTTCAACCAGTTGGTTGACCCGCCCAGAGCCATGCGCCTCCCCAAGCTTCGCACCCTTGAGGTAAACCTATCAACACGTTGCGTCCATCAACGAGTCGGGGATCATAGATGGCGTGGCCCGAAGTCATGGGGGTATCCCCAATGGCCCAATGGTTCTGGTTATGCTTTGTTTCATGGCAATCCTGGTATTTTCATGATTTCAACATGGGTGAACAAATTAGGTGGTACCCCAAATTAGGAAAGCTCCGTTTGAGAGCAGTTAACTATGGAATGGTTTATGTTGGAAGTTTGAAATGGCTCCCTGAACAAAGCTTCAAAGTGGGTCTCTGGTGAATGCAATGAGGGGGGACAAGGTGGGGACCCCTGGTTATGTTCGTTGGTGTATAAAACCCATGAATACTATAGATGTATCTACCATGAACCATAGCTAACCTGGTATAATCATGTATAATCAACATACCCTCCGGTAATCAAAGGTGGCACAGGAAAAATCACCATTTATATAGGATGTTCATGGATTTTCCTAGCTAATCTAGCAGCCTTCATGTACAGGGGACCTTCCATTGCTACTACCGGATGGTATGTTGTATTTTGCAGCATCAAGCAATGAGTCTCTGAGTAGCAGTGATCGAAAGATATCGAAAGGACGTCCCTGGATCCATGGCTGAAATTCTTCGGGTGAGAGCTGGGAAAATTCATGGAAAATACCCTAAAACAACAGTTGGCTCACAGGGATTCATGGATTTTATATATGGCTTATTGCATATATATATAGTAAACTGTTCCAATGTATCACAATAATCAACCAATCATCAATCGTACACCAATCGTAAACCAATCATCAACCAATTATCCATTTATCAAAATAAGATCTCCGAATGTCGGATGACTGAACCCCCCGTAAACGATTACATCAAAGTTAAATCCCAATGTAATAATCAATTCACACATACCAGTAGTACCGCACAAGGCGGTGGCGGAAGTTTCAAAAATAGGAAACCTATAGGAGAGGTGAGTTGCTGTGGCGCAAAAATGGCAGGGCGAACCCACCGATGGATTGAAAGGTGGTTGAGTGTTTCTGCCTTTCTGTCTTTCTCTTTCTCTTTCTCTCTGTCTCTCTCTTTCGGCATCTATCTACAGAGTTACCTTTCTAGCCATCTACC
>Ga0126342_10001410_pt1 | contig 33703 bp, 45 predicted proteins | sample Cyp1metagenome_FD_92528 | JGI IMG/M metagenome (GOLD analysis project Ga0126342, IMG submission 92528) | Coral microbial communities from Lord Howe Island, Old Settlement Bay, Australia - Cyphastrea 1 metagenome | ecosystem: Host-associated > Invertebrates > Cnidaria > Coral ...
ATCTATCTAATCTATCTAATCTATCTAATCTATCTAATCTATCTAATCTATCTAATCTATCTAATCTATCTAATCTATCTAATCTATCTAATCTATCTAATTTTATCTATCTAATCTTATCTATCTATCTATCTATCTATCTATCTATCATGTATATATATAATATATATATATACAGTGTATATATATATACACATACTATGTTTATTTTTCAACATTGAGCCGCCATCCGAAGCCTCCGCTTTTTGTGGAGGCAGTTGAGAGTGCTGCAGCTTGTGGCCGAAGTACCCTCCGAGAAATGGGCCTGGAGGCTGATCAATTGAGCTGGGCATAGCTGGGATCATTTTGAATCTGGAATGATGGTTGGTTATTGTTCAAAAATCTGGAATTTTGAATCTGGAATCTGAATCTGGAATCTTGATCAAAATTGCCTTTTCGGTTGGTTTGTTATTCTAATTTATCCAGATCTTGAATCCAAGTGACTAAAGCTTCCAAACCTGGAGAAACGGAAATTTGACACCCCAAAAATGGTGAACGTGAAGGGTTTTCTCGTCCAAACCAACCAGAAAACCAGATTCAAAAGAAATATGGACGAAGCTTTGGGAATATGTAACATGAATAAGCTAAGAATTACATTGTTCATACTATTTAACATAATTTAACTATTTATTTAGTGAATCACACTGAATCACTAGAGTTACTATATTGTGGAGGATTTCTGGAATTTCCCGTCAACAATGGCTTTGTTCGCGCATGTGAACAATTGATTCAAACAGCACTGCTCGCAGGAACCAAGACCGTGCGCTCCTCAACGGCCTGCAGCCTCTTCCGCAGCGTAGATGTGGAGGTTTCGCCGTGGTATCACGTGATTCTATCGGATAATACGAAGCAATACATTGGGGATTATCACAATCCACAGGGAATCCCGTTCTCAAATGTTTTCAAGCAGTATAAAGGGACGACGCAAGGCGGGTTTTGAACACGCGCACACAGAAATGAAATGTTGGAAGAAAAGAAACGATCACATGCTGGAAAAAACGTGTTCGTTTGAGGGACACCAATGGTGTCCAACTTGTTTGGTTTCTGGTCAAGGTTCGCAGCGAGTTGCAATCATCAAACTGCGGTTGTTTTTTGATGTTTCACTAAACAAGTACTCAACAAGTTCTCTGACTTTCTCTGGTGAGATCGGATGTCGTTGCTTCGAAAACCTTGACAGACACATTCAGCATAGCAGATGTTGGAAAGAGTTTGTTGCAGACTCTTGTTTGAAGATAGGGATAGATAGGGTCGATAGGGTACCTCCAAGTCAAAAATAACCATCGAACAGGGTAGTTTTGTCCATTCTTGGACAAAACCATTTTCAGGACACTGATGTCGTTTCTCAATTCTCCAGGCGCACTTTGTTAAAGTAAAGACACACCCTTCCGATTTCGTCGTTGACAACGAGTGACTTTTTATGAAGATCATCGTTGCCTGGAATTACAAACCCAGTTCCCAGACTTCAAGGTGCGCCTCCCTTGTCTCTACAGCAGTTACGTTCTGGGAATGATGGAATTAAAAGTGTCGATCTCATGAACCTCATTTACATCTGGTATCATTTGGGTGAGTCCAAAAAATCTTGAAACAAGTTGAACAAAGGTAAATTTCAGAGAAAAACACTCATATGAAATGGAATATCGGAAATCCAGTAATTGATATACCATTTATATACCATTTATATACCATTTATATAGCGTAATGAGAATCAGTGGTTTCTCATCGCCATTTCCTCGGTCAGGGTTGACCCCCCAAAGCTACCGACAAAAGAAGGATCCAACAGGGTGGGCCCTCAGTTACTTCAATTGGTTCACCCGCGACGAGTAAAAACATATGATATAATATATACATAAAGAATATAAAATATCTCTATATATATATAACTATATATACATTATATACACAGTATATATATATATAATTGCATATACAGTACACTGTAAGTAGTACTGTAAACGTTATAATCTCTAGTGAAACTCTAGTAAAACACCAGCTTAGCTATCCTCAATGGGGGCCCCAGTGGTCGGCGCAGGCACGACGGAGCAGGAGACGGGCAAGGGGCGCGGGATGGCTGGAGTAATGACGCGAGATGCCATGAGCAGCAAAAATAATGGATATGATGGGGATTTGGATTTGGATAATACGACCCGTATGATTGGGGATATGATATGATACTTTAAGAAACTCTTTATTTATCTATATATATATATACACACATACATACTAACAATATGATTGATAATGGGATTTTGTGGTTTTATGGGGGTATGGAACCAACCAGAAGGATTATGATTTCATAGGTTTTACTGGGACAATTGATATGAGCGGTGTTCAAAACCCCTCTTAGTTGATGATTATTTGGGGATTATACTACCCAATCTATTGGGGATTATAATGATCCAATAGAGGGATTTTGAACACTGCTCATATGCGTTTGTCTGAAAATCAGGTTCCTTAACAATCCAATGGTTTATGATATTTTATGATCATGTTCCGAATGAGGACAGTTTTGGGGTATAGCCCATTTTCAGACACACTATCAACAAGGAAGTCAACCATCAACAAACTGGGGATTTCAATCTGAATTCACAGATTCTAAGTTTTAGTATGATGTAACTAACCAACATTCACCGGAAGTTGGAGGTCAACTTTCTGAAAGGAACTTCAATCGAATTTCAACCAACAAAGATGGGGATGGCTTGGGATTTCACTGTTGACCTGGGACGCTTGGAACTTCAACCAGGGTGGGATCCAAACGCACCCAGATTCGTCGTGAAAGCAGCTTTCGGATAGTTTTTCCGAGGGGCCCATGGTCAAGATTATCAAGATTGAAGTTCGTAACAAGTTCTGGGATTCATGATGAATTTACCCTCTGGTAAACTAACATAGCTATGGACAATCACCATTTTTAATGGGAAAATCCACTATAAATGACCATTTTCAATAGCTATGTTAGTCACTACCAGAGGGTAGATGAATTTCTCAGATTGCGGTGATTTGTTCAAAGGTTACCTGAATGAAGTGGTGATTCCCGCAGCAATAGTTCATATAGCGATGTCATGAATTTTGTCGTTGATTTTTTCAGTCGATGAAAGCCAAATCTTGGAGGGTTGAATCCAGAAGTTTCTGCTTACCCTCTGGTTATGACTAACAGTTAGCCATGGTATAGATGGCCCATAGAAATTGATGGTTTACCTATAAAAAATGGTGGATCTTTCCATGGCGAACTGTTAAATAACCAGAGGGTACATCTCAATAATCGATCCCGGTTTCTTTTTTCAAAATTTTGTCAAAGGAAAGACTGCTGGAAACCGCTGCTGATTGTCATTCGGAATGTCACATAATTAATGTCACCATGAGTCCTGCTTTCAGTTTTTTCAGTTTCCCTGAAATCATCCAGAAATTCTCCCCACAAATTGTTGGATCATGTTGACTTTTGTTTTTTGTTGAATCCTGTCACATAAAGCGTGTCTTTTAAAGATGCTGATTCACCGGTTGGATGATTGGCTCCACATCCGAGCAGTGATGAGCAATCGATTTGGACAACTTCCATAGCTCCCTTTTTTGCATCTAATGTGGAAAACCCAAGCTCATGAAGCTCCAATTTTGGAGAGTTTATACCACCCATTTCTAGTGATATTGGGGTTGGTTCAATCAGTAAGATCCCCATGCTAAGTAGGGTTGCATCACTCTCAATGTTTGTTGTTGATCATCCATGGCTTATTCATTGACCCCCCGGGTTTTTGTCATTGAAATCAATCCACACAATGTGTCGATCAAATATATTCACCCCTTCATGATCCCTGTTTTATTTTTGGTATCTCCATGTTTGCTGATTAAATCCAACGGATTTACCAACACATACGGACGACTGCGTTGCATATCACAAGATATCGCAAGCCTTTTTGAGTATGGTTTCTGGTTTTATCATCCTGATCACCCTGCAGTTCCATGTTTGCTGATCAAATCATTAAAACATTCTTAAAACATTCTTAAAACTTTGTAATTCCCATGGCAAACTAACATAACTATGGAAAATCCACTATAAATGGTCATTTTCAATAGCTATGTTAGTTTGCCAGAGGGTAATTCCCATGAGGCAATCTCCTCCTTTGCAGAATCCAGACGCTGCCAGATCTGCCAGGCCTTTGGTTCCTCCAAGTCCCTCACTTCCTTCGCGGCATCCTGGGGCCAACCAAGCGATGCCGCGAACCTTCGCGACGTTGGCGACCGGGACGAGGACTTAGAGCCAGGTGGGGAAGCAAGGTGGGCTGGGGCTGGGGATATTTCATATATTTCATGGGAAGATATGGCTAGATTTAGCCAATGTGAATGATGTTTTTGGATCGCAATGCTTGATTTATAACACAGATAAGTAATGACAAGTAAGGTTTATGGTGAGTACATCTTTAGTCGATAAGCCAACAAAGGTGAGAATTCATGTTCACCCAAGATCATTGATAGGGTATCAATTTAAAGAGTAGTTAGTAGTTTATGACTATTTTGGAAGTAATCCGTGAAAATGACAGTCAGGGTTTATCAATCCGGCACAGGGATGGATGGTATACTTTATGATATTTTGTTGCTCAATAGGTCACGTTTCTTATCAAATCATCTATCAAAACTGATGAAACCATAGTTCGTTTCTATGTGTTGCGATGTTTTCCATCCATTTCAATCTATATATGTCAGTCATATATCTATATTTAATTATATATATATACAATCATATATATATATATACACAATCATATATATATATACACATTCATATATATATATATATATATACACATGTTTTTGGTGGCTTTATCCACCCACCTGCACCTTTTATTCAGGTCACGGCTCCACAGGTCACGGCGCTGCGGAGCTGCTGCTCGGCGTTTCGACGTCCTTTCCGACGGCGGGCGCGCAGCTGACGCTGAGCGCCGCGCTGCTGCGCTGCGCGGGGATGCTCGTTACGAGCGGCGTGACGGAGGACGTTTGATCGAAACCCTCTGGTAAACTAACATAGCCATGGAAAATCACAATTTTTAATGGGAAAATCCACTATAAATGGTGATTTTCAATAGCTATGTTAAATTACCAGAGGGTATCCATGGGAAATCATCGTTTTTTTTTTTAATAGGGGAATCATGAGAAATCCACCATTTTTTTTAATAGGGAAATCAATGTAAATCTCTACTGGAACATGGCCATTGAGTTCGTTGATTTTCCTATGCGAGACGAAGATGTTTCCATGGTTATGTAAACGTTTACTAGAGGGTAAACTGGTTGGGGCCATGCTACTGGTATGGTCTGGGCCATTTAAGAGGCAGATCTTGTGAATGATGAACTTGAGGCAGAACGTTAAATAAGTTTGATCATGTTTTTTTGATGATATTTTATTGATGTTTTTGGTCAGGTGGCTAATACTGTAACTGTATTTAGTGACTACAATATTGTACAGACTTTTCAACTTATATGTATAGTTATGTATACAGATCTAGTATGTAACAGCATGTTATATAACTGACACATGGATGTAGTAGCAATATGGGTATGGCCCTGACTCAGGAATAGATTACGTACCGCACCAATGGTTTAGTCGGGGGTTGAAGTCACCAGTATCCCGAGACTTCCAGACCGCGATGGGAAGGTGCATCCTATCCCAGGTGTACCATGGTGTACCTGAGGAGTGTAGGGGGCAGCAGAGTTTCCTATGGTTTTCCCATGATTTTCCTAAGTGTTTCATGGATTACAGTATCTATGTTTTTTTCCAATGTATTTCCAATGTATTTACCTGGACATAGTTCCCATTGTTTTTCCCATGGTGTTTCCACATTTTTCCATGGTTTTCCTATGTTTTCCCACATGTTTCCATGGTTTTCCTTTGTTTTCCCACATTTTTCACATGATTTTGCCCAAACGACATCTCCAGGACTTCTCCAGCTGCCTGTCCCTGGCACGTCCGGCGCTGGCACTGCTCCACGGCGAAGAAAAAACCCTGGCGGAGGCCGCGGCGGAAGCGACGGCGTCGGCGGCGGGCAGCTGCTGGGGCAAAGCGCAGGAGGCCTTTAGGACGTGGCTGGGCAGCTTCGAAGATGTTTATTAAATGGATTATATAATCAATGGATTTATATAATTATCTATGTATACATATATATATATATCTAATTATGGATCAGCCAGAATATTATTCATGAAAAGTGAATGAATATCCATGATATTCATTGATGGGATATTGATTGGGTGTATTAGTAGGGGCAACTATCCCAAAATGAACATGTTTTATTATTATACAAATTGTTATAGGTCAGTGACTTATTATAATTCACCAAGGATAGTATATACAGTGTATATACAAATTGGGATATCAAAAGGATTCTTACTGGGATATTAGAATTAGTTGCATAGATTCTTAGTGAGATTTGAATATTGATATTATTCATGGCCCAGAAAAGTCAACGGAATAGGATATGAAATGCTGTTATATAATTGGGATGTGATGGGTTTTATAGTGACAGGGGTTAATAATGATTAAACCAACGTCAGAAGATATTGTTGTGTATAGGACTTGGGACATCATTTATAACGGACTATGAATATCTATGAATCTGATTTGTATAGATGTGATATATATATATATAATTACTGTATATCATCAAACTACCGTCCTGGAAATACCAACTTCCGCATGTTTTGGGGTTTTGTATCACCAAAATGATTCAGAAATATACTGAATGTATATGTAGATACATGGTGTGATTTAATGGGATATTAATTGGATTTGATAGGATGTGGATGGGATTTCATGGGATTTAAAAACCTAGAATCGTTTAACAACCTACAAGCAAAAACCAACATTTGTACTTTCGGTGTGGCTTCCAGTTTTAAGTTGGTGTAAACACATTATATAACTGTACATAAATCTATCATATATTTTGGGGAACAACACCATCGAGCTAGCATCCACAAAATATGTTTTCGCATGTTTTGAGGTTACTATATCACCACTATATATATATATACACATATTTATATGGTTATTAGCAACTTAATGGTTATTCAAATGATTCAATGGGAGCCGGGCTATTAACATTAATAACATCTTATAACATACGGGATTTCATGGGATATGGAACCACCAAATCAGATACTGCTTGATAGAATGGAATCTTAATGGACTATTCAAGTATATATTTGGGATCAGTAGGGATAATGGTTGGTAACCAGCGAATTAACAGTGGAAGATATGGCCTATTTGAAGATGTATCGATTGAACAGGGTAATTTCCATATCTATATACCCTCCGGTGTCATCAAACGTGGCTGGGAAATCCCCCAGCAAAGCATATTGCCGCAAATGTGACAACATTGTTAGAAGATATGAAACATAGCCTGTATTTGGGATAACTAGTTTAAACGGGATTAATTACCTTTTGGTTTGGTTCTATATTGTTTATTTATTATGAGTATATTTATGCAGGCAAATGGCTTGGAAACAATTCGCAGCATTGACATCTGCAATATACATTTCAATACATTTGGGATACCCATGCTTTTTGTTGTCTTAGATTGCTGGTTACAGTAATGGCGATATCGATAACCAACCATATAGATATACCTTTCCACTGATATACATGTATATTATGTATACACAACAATATATATATATTAGATACACACGTACTTTTATTGGTTGAAAGTGCCAGATATGGGTGGTCCAAAGTGGCCCCAACTTGAGATGGTTAGCTAACCAGTCCTTGACCCAAATAACTCCAATAGCCATGGTTTAGTATTATGTTAGTTTAGTCATGGTTATAAATTATAACTCCAATACTATTATATACTATTTGTTATAATTTATGTATAATAGTTCTAATACATTATAACTCCAATACTATTATAATGTATTATAAATTATAACATAGCATTCATGAGTGTAGTCATTTAATCATGTTTAATCTGAACCAACATTCACATCCACCGGGGCTTTCACGCGGTCCTACGGTCCTTTTTGTTCGGCCCCCAGGTTCGGTAACCTCTGTAGCTTCAGCGCCTGTGACTCCGCGCTGTTGCTTCACAACGCAACACCCGAGGCAGAGATCCGTTGGATCCACTCCACGGGGAAACTATTGGGAAACTCCACTGATCAATGGATATTCCCTGAAATTTAGGCCTTATAATTATAGGCTGGTTGGTGGTTTGGAACATTTTTTATTTTCCCCAATAGTTGGGATGATGATCCAATCTGACTAATATTTTTCAGGGGGGTTAAAACCACCAATTAGTAGGCCTTATATATGCTTGGTACCTCCAATTTAGGATCCTGGAATGGCCATTGACATGATCATCCTCCTCAAAAAAGAGTGAAACTGACTGGGAAAGTAGACGATGTAGACGTGTTTTTTTTTTGCCGAAGTGTTCAAAACAGAAAACAGATCCGACTATTGACTATTGACATCCCAATTAATATAAAACCCACGCAGACCCCAAAGTTAAGATATCTCCCTAGCCTTGCTGGCTCATACCAGGGTCCGGTATTAGCCAAGGATGCCATTTTACTCGACAAGACAAGAGCTGTTCTGTGGCATAACTACAAAAATTGTATCTGGCAAAAAGAGAAACAAAATCCAAAAAACAATAAACAATGAAATGACCAAAAGCGACACAAGCCCCGCAAAGGCCTCTGGCTAGTTGCACTTATTAGTGAAATAGGTCAGAGCTAATTAAGTTAAACACCCTCTTTTTCCCAGCTTGAGGACGATTCGTAACAATTAATTCCATTAACGTCCATTAGTGAACGGTGTTTCCAATCTGCTTCCGTTAAACCATTGGATTGTGGGGATAGATCCCTATTTTCAGACCCAAATGACTCGTTTTACCCGTTTACCCATTTTAAATTCAGGGGAAGCAACAAATAAGGATAGAAAATATCAAGCAACATGAGGATTGAGTTAAGTTTGAGTCGGCAACAGGAGTTTTGTGTGCCAACTAATAGGATTGAACTATTAACAACTGGTATGGATTGGGTTATCCCCTTCCGGCTAACAGTGGGTAGTGAAGGCTAGAATTTATAATAATGGTCATGCTTCTGGTGAATGGACTCCTCGCTTGCTAGTCCAAAACATTGATAGTCCAAAACGGTCCAAAACAAGTAGTTTTACATTGTTTTGAGCCAACCCAGAAACGGACACCTAGCAGGCAGCAAAAAATCAATGGATGATAGCCACACAGTTGATTGTTGCCATAGTCAAAATGGCAAGAAACTGCAAAACCACCACATGTCCGATTAAAAGTTGTCAACTTCACATGAATCATACCGTTCACTTGGGCCCTTCCAGCGTGACTGTTCTTTTGATTTCCTTTACGTAAACCTGTAATGGGTAGGTCAATCGTATAATTTTGTCTGAATGAGCAGGAACATCTTTTGCTGCAAGTTTGGGAACAACTACATAATACTATATACATATACATACATATACATATATTAATTCCGGGGGGAACTTCAACTCTTTGCACAGTTCGTAGCATGAAATTTGGGCTAAGCCCTTAGGACTTTCCGTGGTTTTTACATCTGTTCTGTTGTTTAAAAAAAAACATATCAGTTGTTTTTCTTGACCCAGGATCTAGCAAGTTTTATTTAACATGCCAAGTGTGTCGAAAATTCTCCCGTTCTGGCGCCGAAAAAAACCAGGCCTGGGAGAAACTTTGCAGGCATCTGGAGGCCATCAGTAGCAGCCTGGGTACCTTGGAAGCGGCCATGGCTAGGCCACGTTGATGTAGCGAAAAATCTGGCTAAATGACAGGTTTTTATAGGGAAATCATCCCCAAATGGCCGAACTATTCAGGTTAGTGAATTATAATGATTTACCCAGAAACATGGTGGTTTTCCATATTTTTTGTTGTATGTTTACCAGAGGGTAAACTGTTGAACCATCAATAATAGGGATTCATAAATTATATACTGGATTTTAAAAAAAATTAAAGGGAGATACAATTGAACAAAAAAACAACATATAAACAACTACAATTGTTGAATGTATCATCTATCATTAATCATTAGTATATAATGGATGATTGTGAAAATAGTTATGGTCCACACCAATACGTAGTTTCTAAATCCGCTTATCCGTGCTTATCCCAAATATATATGATCAAACGTGGCGGCAGGAAAATCATCATTGGCGAAAACGTGCGCGGGCATTTCATTTGGGATTTCCCAGCATCAAATCTGGGTGAATTTCATCACGACCTCACTGTTCTCCCTCACTATAATCATGGTTAGGATTCGGGGAATCATCCCCAGATAGCCGCAAGTTTCAGGTTAGTGAATTATTATAATTTGCCCAGATAGAATATATGCATTAATGTATGGCTTTGCACCCCGGACTCCTTCCGCTTCCGACAAGCTGATGTCCAGTGCTGCCAGTAGCGACGAGGTGAGTCCAATGGCTATTAATGTGATTAACGTTCACTGTCATATCAACTACGCGTCGTCTTCAAGCCATGTTCAAGTCATTTGTAGGGCATGTTCAAGTCATTAAATATCATTAAAAAAGAAACATCATGTTCGAATCATTAAGGCATGAAATCATCATAAATCATCGTTATCACCACCATCCCTTGAAATTTGGGGTGATGATTTTGTTGACCCATCCCATAGCCATCGGTCGCCAAAAAATGGGGTGGAAAACATGGAGGTTTCAGCAACGATGTGAGCGTATCAACATGTGGGATTTTCAACATGTGGGATTTAGACAAGAAAATTTATTATGAGAAAATGGGGCATGGATAATCCTTGAAGGTAGGGTCAGGGTGTAAATTTTACTGTGAAATTGAATATCAACATCAGTTACATCAATCCGGGCTATGCATGGGGCTATGTACATATGATACTGAGGATTTAATGAGAGATTTGGGCATTATTCTGAATGATCATGATAAACATATAGCATGTATAATCATAATAGGGCTGAGGGGCAAATAATAGTTCCCATTGATATTCAATCACCCGTTGTCAGGTGGAACAGTTTTACTCGGTTTAGCCATCGCATGGACGGTAACCAGCGCAGCACAAGGAACATGTTATATAATGTTATATGTATATATTATATACGTAGCAAACATACAAGTTATTAATAGAGGATGACGGGTTTTACCATCTGACACTTGGATCCAATGGATGTGCTGTCCCATGGGTCTGGACTGAGTTGGTTCAGATGGTGGAGCATCCGAATTGGCTACAGCATTGGTTTTTACCCTTTGGTAATTTAGCAGTTTGCTATTGAAAATCACATTTTGTTTAGAGTAATATTTTTGTTTGTAAATCATCTATAGATGGGCTGTTTTCATCCATTTTCCATAACTATGTCAATTTACCAGAGGGTAAACAAAAGACACACACACATACACACACAGAGACACGCACACACACACACACACTGGTTTGGTTGTGAGTTCTGAGGTTAAATCCAAACTGGTGAGGTCCGAAGTTAAATCCACGTGGGTGAGGTCCGCAATGGTATGAAGAAACAACAACTTCATCAACCGAATTGTACCTGAAACAGCCTCGAGGAAAAACATGTGATCATAAATAAGCCAGCAGGTACGTGAAAACGGCATCCCGTTTTCATATCACAGGAAGGAGTGAAGGTCTTCGTTGGTGCCAGCTTCACTCAATCCTGTGGCACCCCCTGCATTGAATTACATGCAGCACTGTTGGCGTCGCAGCAAACGATTATCGGCACCATTCCCTGTGCTAGAAGGGTTCACACACACACACACACCTACGTCAAAGCCTTGTAATTTAGGTTTTGCTAATAATGGGTTGAACATGTGGCTTAGGATTTATCAATTCTGAGAAGGCTCCCCCAGTAACTTCGCCAAACAAATGTGGATAGGCGATTCCTCTCTTGCTTGCTGAGTACATCCCACGACCCAGTTTCAATGGCTACCAGTCACTTTTGTTTGCAGTCAATTCCCACTTCTGTGCGTTTTGGCAGTCTTAAACATTCTTAAAAAAATCCCAATCACCGTGTTTTAATGGGTAAACAGTATTAATCAGTAAAAACTTTCACATTTGAACCATCCCAAATTTCCACAGTTTCACCAATTTCTTTCCGCCCCAGGCACCATTTTGCCGTGCCTGCGCCTGAATTTTCATCCGCCCCCAAGGGCCGGCGAGGCTCCGGCGGAAGGTGATGGCCTTGGTGGCCCCTATGGGCTGGGCAGCTATGGAGCGCGCAGCCTGGGAACGTTGAATCAGATGTTTTTGGTGCTGAGTGTGGCAACTGGGCGGAGCAAAGTGGGCGAAATCCATGGGAAATCGATGGGAGTTCAATGGATTTCCAGGGCGATTTTTGTATGGGAGCTGATTGGTTTTTCAGGGGATTTGATGGGAATATCACAGGGGGATATAATGTGTAATATGATAAAGTGGCGGTGATGTTCGGGTTTATGATGTTTATGGATAAGGCTTATTAAGAGCAAACAAGGGCATTTCTAACATTTATTTTTAATTACCTATTATTGTATCATGTCAGGATAAGTTATACTGGAACGTCCTCATGTTGCGACGTCACTGTAGTTATATGGTTAGGATTGGGGTAACTATACGCGAATGGAGCCTTAGTTTGGTTAACTGAACAGTTATATATATATATATACATAGTTAGATACATTATATATATATATACACAGTTTCTATCCATGAATATCTTAACACATACCCTCTGGTATCTTCATAGATTTGGAAGTTACATAAAACAAGCATGGTTTCCGTGCAGAAAATGATCATGTCAAGAGCGCTGCCTGGGTGACTTCGTAGGGTTGGCACCACATTGTCTGGTGGGCTCCCATTGCGCGGTTTTCGGTCGTTTCTGTGCATGCGAACAAGGAGGTTTAACGGGGGGATCTAAGTAAGATCTAAGGTCCTTTTCCTCAAGGGTTATCTTGAGCCTTGAGGAGCTCAGGTAAAGGATGGTAAGGGCATAGGCTTGAGCAAATCACTTGAATTGACCAGCTGGCAATGACATGGCCATAGATCCCCCACTGAGAAACGAAAACCCAGCCTGATTTGGGGTTATGCGCTTTCGAAAATGAAACTATTTTCGTGATTCTCTACATTCCTCAAGGTTTGTTTAAAATAAGTGGTCATCTATATATATATGATATGTATATTATATATGATATGTATATATATATACACATATTACTGACTGAACATATCTCCTGATATCCATATATTGTGATGGTTGGTTGTTGGTTACTGGCCCCAAGCCATCAAGGTACTTCTCTGGCTTGGCACCGCCCTTCCAAAGTCCTCTAAGAAGGCAAAGGCGCGATTCGTCCTGTTTGCCGTGTTTTCAAGCTGATGGATGGTCCCATAATGATCCTATTTTTAAAGGGGGTTGGGGACCCTGGGGAAAGGGAAAATCATGCGGATAGCATGGAAATCACAAATTATGGGGATATATAAACCAATAATATCTGATATTGGGTTGTGACTGAAAATAGGGTATACCCCTAAGTAACCAGTTTCAATATATATTTTAATAGGGAAATTGATGATAATCCAATGGATTTAGGGCTACACGACATTTTCGGACGAATCGTATGATCCCGTTGATTGAGGGGATTGAAACATGTTGAAACCACCAGCCAGAAGAAAACAATCCGAATTTTGAACCATTCATTCCAATGGTGACTTTACAATAATGTTCAGCTACATTAGACAATATTAGACATACTGTGGATCGTTGCGAAATCCTGCATGAGTTGATAGGTGGTAAACATCCCATTATTTATAGATATTTATAGGGTTCAACCATCCAAGATGGTGAAGGCTTCGCAACCATCCACAGTAATTATCAAACTGAATCCTATCCCATAGGATCCATGTATGCTATATATGGTAACATTTACCATCAATATACCCCCAATGTTAGCATATATACCATACATGGATCCTATGGGTATTGAATCATCTATTTGTTGTTGAATGATCATTGCGAGCCACACGAGCTATCCATTTATCTAGTTCACTAACTCCATGACCCATCTAAGTGACGTATCTCCCCGTTCCAAGGCTGACGATGTCATCCATCAAAGTCGCCTCGCTCTGCGCGACACGCTGCAGTTTGTCCAGCGCTGCCTCAACGAACTGCAAGCAGCACCTTGGGCGACGGCACCAGATTGGCACTGATATTGGCTTAGCAAATACGAAAAAGCATGGCAATATCCCAGAATATGACATAATCATAAAGCCATTTTATGCATCTGAAATTAAATTTATGCCTGATGTCATATCATGATCATATGTGAGTTTCTCAAAAATGATCGGACCCCAAAGCAGAGCATGAATGATCACTGGAATGAATCCTACGGTTTGGGGATGATAGGGCCTGGGACCGGATAGGGGAACAGACTTGCATGGTCTCGCAAGATGATTCACTTTGATCTCCCTGCCGAAATCGATCTGTTTTCCCATGTCTTCAATTGGACGGTGTATACATAATTATGTATATATATATATATATCGCATGTTAACCATCAGAAAAACCACGAGAACATGGATGAACGTGGCCCTTTGCCGAGGATTTACAGTCTGCGGCGAAGTTGGAGAGTGCCATTTCCAACGAGGCGGTTCAAGCTGCATGCATCTTTCGCGACGTTTTGAAAGGCTCAGTGCTGGAGCAGCTTCAGTCCCTGGAGGCGGGCGACTGAAATTTCCATAGACCCTAGAATTGCTCATGTGGTAAAGCCATGTAAAGCCAATAGAATCCATAGATGAGTGGTATCAACCATCCCCAAATGGTAGATTTCTGAATGGGTTTACCGCATGATTTATTTATATCTAACAGGGATATGTTCCGCCATCTGTTTACTATGATGGGTAAGGAACCATATGCGGGTACATTTTCTATATCCATCAACAAGCTTCTTTATCTATAAACAAGTTTCTTTTCTTGGGAAAATTGTGGGTAGGCCTATCATGGACGGTTGAGGAAGCATATGAACAGTTCTATCAAAAGCCATCAGTATGCCGGTAAAATTGCTAAAAAACGGCCCAGCAACGATCTCGCACAAGTTTTAATGGGTTAAAATTGCCTATCCTCTGGTAGTCAAACAGTCATGGAAAAAGGATGGAACAAGGCCCATAGATGATTTACCCATTAAACACTGTGATTGTCCATAGAAACTGTGAAATTTCCAGAGGGTTACCCCCAACAATTGGATGCTTTCGACTAAGTCCTCAAAATGACCACTTCATCTGTGGTTCTGAACGAGACATTGACTAATGGCCTAGGGCTTCTTCAAATAAATCGATGAAAGAACATTGTTTTCAGACACGCCCCTGTGGCTAATCACATGTCCCATGTCAATACCCAAACTTTTGGTTTAATCCCACTCAATCCATAGAAGGTGAGGCCCTCTAGATAGTTAAGTTTACCTTTAAATTTTAACTGTGGTTACCTATAGGGTTCATGGGGAATATACAACTATAGTTAATGGGCCAATGGGGTTTATAATCCAACTTTTTATTGTGGGGCCTCATCTTGTACAATAGTCCCTTTCCCCTAATATCAAACACACCCAAGAAACCATGGTTTAGTACAGGATGCAACATATTAGGGACCATGAGATGGGTGGGTTTTTCAAATGCTGAATCTGATAATAGCACCAACTCATCTCCATAAGGGATGATAATGACGATGACGATGATGACGATGACGATGATGATGATGATGGTGGTGGTGATGATGATGACGATGATGTTCATTATGATTGTGAACAATTGTAAGTGTGGAGCAACGTCCCATCCTCCACAAATTTGGTATATATCACAGGCCATAGGGTATATCGACCAATCAACATTTTCCCCATTTTCCCCATTTTTGTTTGATGGCTTAAATATGCTTAAATCATCTTGACGTCTTCTTATTTTTACTCAAGATATTGGATTATTAAATGGAAACATGTGTTCAGGAGTAAAACAGTGGTTTTAAACTTCAATTAACACATATATAATCATATATATATGGTATATATATATACACGTATGATATGTATATATATAATACAATATAATATAATATAATATAATATAATATATATATATATAGGTATGTTTTTTAAAAACACACAACTTTTTTTTTTCGGACTTCCCAGGTGCTGCCCGGGCTCTTGGAGGCGCATCGCACGCAGCTGAAGAGCCTGGCCGAGCTCATGGGACAGCGCCTGGCGCTGCTGATGCTCGGTGGACGGATGGCCATGGCGGATGGCCATGGCGGGGCCTAGGGATCCGGCTGGGCCCCCGGCTCGGAGTCCTCAAAAGCCGAGGGAAATGGCCAGTGACTATGGGAAAATGATGGAAAATGATGGAAAATGCGGGGAAGATGTTGTTGATTTATGTTGATTTGATGATTTTTGGGGTGATTTAACATGATTTAACATGATTTAACATGATTTAACATGATTTAATTTGCATCTAAATATGGGTTGAATGGGATTTAATTAATGGTGATGTGATGGTGATAGGATCATGAAACATGGCTAGCGGAGAAATCCCCAGAATGGAAGTTTGAATCGGAGAATCTGGAGAATCTATGGGAAAGTCCCATTGGAAAGCCCTTGGGGACCCACCGTTTTTGGCCCCCGATTTTTTTCGGAATAGAACATAAGGTTTGAATATGCTTGAATATGGTTAAAATGGAAAATATTAGTGACATGACCAAGCATTTTATAGGATAAATGGTGTATGTATGTATATATATATAATATACATAAGCAGCACATAGCAACATTATGACAATCCCGCCCACCCATTTCATGATTTTATTTGCAGGTAAACGATATAAAGAGCAGCCGGGGTTTGTCGCAGAATTGGGAACCTGCACACAGTCAGCTCACAGAAAACGGCGATCAAACTTGCCATGTTTGATTCCAGGTATTGCTATACGAGGTGAGGCTTCTTAGCGAAGTTGATCTGTAAGATCTTATAAGGATATATTTCACAATATATGACATAGGTTAACTCTGGTATATGGATATATGGTTTCTGGTACATCTATCGGTAACCAAAATGGCACCAACTTCGCCCATGTTTCGTGGGCACGATTGGGCACGGTTCCAGGAAGTCGAAAGCATTCAAGCCATGATGGAGGTCAAGTGCCTTGGATTCACAACGGGTGTGGACCCGTTGTGATGTGAATGTTGCGCAACTAAAAGAAACTCCTTCTGAATACTATATATTAACTATATATATATATAGTTTAAGTATTTAATAAACCGTAGTTCTTGGAGTTATAAATCAACTGAACGCTATTTATGACGGGGGCACCACTTCGTATGACTTGGGGTGACCAGGGATCATGTCACTGTATCTCGTACTGTTGCTGTATGATAATCATAGGGCTATGGATCACCTACCCATAATAAACATTAATAAACTACAATACTAGCAGTTCTTGTTGGACTATGAACATCCAGAAAAAAGGCTATTTTGATGTTAGGGGTATAGGTTTTGAGCCATTCCCATGTCGTGAATGTGAAAGTTCTGCACTGGTTTTGAACTTTCCAAGGCAGTTCTGATTTCTGCAGCGCTTGGCAGTTTCCGGCGCTGGATTTTGACATCGCTTTGCAAAACACGGGCGTCGAACGGATGCCCAGTTTGCCAATAAGTTCTACCGGTCCAGCAAGCATCCCATTCACCAACCATAAAACGGAGTCATTTTACATCAAAATACGAATATGTCCAGTAATAAACCTCTTCTTGGGGATGGTGATTGTATCAATCCAGAGTTCTCCTGTTAATAACCTACAGAAATTCCCATTGTGATTGGCTTTTTCCCACATTAGCATCACATGGTATCATCTTCTGGATACCTGCGAGGATGAACCATAGGCATAACAGTTGGCTTCCAGTTGCTTGAGACGCTGACGGTGCACCATCGCTACCTGTGATATGATCCCCCAAGAATACCCCAATAACTTCTTTTTTTTGGTGGCTGAAGCCAGCTGCCAGACCAATGTGTGCTCACTCTCATGGTGATATCCTTCCTCAGCTTCTGCAACTTAAGGGCCGAAGACAGGTAGGTGAAAAACATGATGAAACATCACCTCAGACGGTGATGACCATTGAAAGAATCACAACATATCAACATGATGATCCTGAGAATATGCAACATATAAAAAGCACAACAGAACTTGGATCATTGAAACTACGGTGTGCCTTTTTGTTTTAATCTTTTTTAGCCCTCCCATGGAGGTTCTGGAGGAACTCGTTTACCTTCAGCCGGATCTAGTTTGATCTGCAGTTTTAATATGTTTGAATTATACATTAGGCATGTCAAAAGTAGCCAAAACTGATTGCAACTATAGATCTTTCAAGATTTGGATTATGATCAAATAATATCAAATACCCAAGTGCTCCATGTATGGAATCACCCAAATGTAGGTAAATATACTATACATGGAGCATATGGGATATGACTACTCAAAAAACTCACAGTTTTCTGCTGAGCAGTGTAATTGTCCTATCCATTCGCCATGACGTCGGATCAGGCCTGAAGTGGAGTTTTGGACCTGGGTTCAACGTGAACGCCAAGTGAGATAATCTCATCCCCGTTCATATGAAATATCCTTCATATGGGCCCCAAAAATGGATAGATCCAATACTTCACAAGGCTTTTTAGGGGGGTTATGAAATATTGGCGGGAAGATCGGCAAGGGATCGTAGTACTTCAGGTTGTTGAATTTTCAGAGGATTCAGATGCTAAAGATTTACTGTTCTTACGAGATATCCAAGATGAGCTATGATAGCCTGCAAAATAGAAGCAGTTTCATTGGTGATGTGCCGGAACCTCATTGACCAAGGAGGTCCTTTGAAGCAGGAAAGCAATGGGTCTCGCCATATGCGGTGACTGCATAGTCTTTGGTGAAGGATAGCTGAATGAAGTGGATGTGTTGCCGTATGAACCCGCGTTTGCTCAACGTGATTGTGACTGTCCCAATGGAAAATCTACTATTTAGGATTATTTAGGCAATCTGTAGGGAGGTTCTATGTTTGGGTGACCATTTCTAATTGAAGGAAATCAAAGTAAATGGGGGAACATGTCATACCCAGCAACTTTTCTGTATATCAGTGTCCAATAAGATTATATATATATATTATAGCCATATATGTATATAGCCATGTACAGCAATATGTGAAATCAGCCAGTTTATGCAGGATGCTTAGTCCCCGAATAAACAAACACAACCTGAGCTGAGGCACAGCTACGGGGTTTCGAGGGCCCCCCCAATCCCATAAAAGACATTTTGAATGGGGTCTCATCATGGTCATCGGGTAACTCAAATATACTCAAATTAGCTCATGAACCATCATGAGTTGATAACTATCAGTTGCGTATGTCCGTGATTGATGGTTTGCCCGATATGTTACCAGGACTCAAATACCAACCTCTGTGTTTGTTGCATGGCCGTTCTATCTTAGTGGTTTGTCTCTATATCCCTACCGATGCCGGTGTACTCCACATGTTCATCCCAATTTTCCCAGGTGAAAGGAGAGAAATCCCAAACTTTGGTTGCTGACCCGGCTGACCAAATTAAATGAATTACCCTCTGGTTATGACTAACATAGCCATGGAAAATCACCATTTTTAAATATTTTTAATAGGTAAACCATCTATGGCTATGTTAAAGAACCAGAGGGTAACCAAAACCCTGAAAACACTCATTTTGAAGTGGAAAGTAATCGTCCAAAGCAGGGTCGAAGTGTGAATTTAGATTAATGTACCCTTTGGTTATTCAACGTAGCGAACCGGAAAATCACTATTGTTAACAGGTAAATCATAATGTTGATCATCGAACTTTCTATGTGCCATGGCTTGGAGTTCTCAAAGTGTAACAAATAACCAGAGGCTATATTCTATTTAGTTCGATGATTTTGCCAACCAGAAACTTTCATTTCGTTCGGGGATTTTCGAGCAATCCATGTGTCATTACCAGAGGGTACATTCCATCTATAGATTTATGATTATACAGTATATATATATGTATACCATATATATATATATATACCATATTAATAATCTTACATATGAAACTACGATTATCACTAATATATCCCATATGTTCACAATCCCCATGAAATATATATTCTTTATTCATAGATTTAGATATACCCAAACCAACTATCTATAAATATGGGTGAACCATTATAATGGGATTTATCTATAGATCTATACGATGTTTAAAAAGGTGGCCTTATCCCATTGATCCATAGATATTTTTGAACACGGGATTACATAGTGGGATTAGATTTAGATATATGGGATAGATATATAATATTATATAATGACATATATATAGAGGGTGAAAATGATAATCATTCATGAGATTAGCTATACTAAACATGGATACACATGGGATTATATCATATTATATCTGTATATCATATATATATATATATCATATATATATATATATATTCCACAATGAGATTAGATGATATATCGGATAGATATCTATATATCATTAATTGATAATCAGAATGATCAAACACATCCCATATATCCCATATATACAATTACATAATATATATATATATATATAGATATCCCCGTCTAATTCTATGTTTCAGACTATATATCTATATCCCATATAAAAAGGAAAAAACAACTCTCCCATAATTATGGTGAAAACCCCCGTTCTTCGAGGCCGGAAAGCAGTATGCGCCCTTTACCCAGCTCCCGCCTCTAGCTGGGCTGGGAGGTGCGGCGTGATTGCGTTGATGTGTGGGGTCATGACGATTGACATAGAAATAGTGGGTGTTAATACATGTTTATTTACATGGTTTAGTGGATTTTATCACAAGTTTGATGATGTTTGGCCTTTGAAGATGTTGAATGATGTTTTTCAGTATTTTCTATTGAGTTTTATGATGTTTCCTGAGGTCAACATTAATGTTTAATGGATCTTTTTCATGATCTTTCATGACGCGCAATGATGTGTATATAATGTTGTTTCATTGTTTAGGGGATTGGGGAACTGACCAATAGTGGCATAGAAAAAATCGCCAAGCAGGATAATGAGCATGCAACTCTGACGGCGATACAAATACTTTTATAGTTCTAAGACTACTGAGTTACTGAGTCGTGTGATATTTCTAATCAAGCATTTTTTTGCATTTATCAATGTGACGTTTGGTCAGGGTATTGGAAATTGGTAGAATGTCCTTCTCGTCCTCCAACGTTGGAAGGTTCAAGTGCAAAAGGTGCTGTTTACAGCGGTTAAATACACGGAAACCTGAGTTATGAACACAGAACCTACAGTACCCAAATTACTACAAGTTGGTGTCCCCCAATTATATGTTGAATTGAGTTGGTTTAGAATTGAACCCCATTTATGATAGATCATTACATTAATTATAACCATGCTTAGGCTGGTTATAAACAAACTAACTATTATCGACAGTATATATCATCGTTTATACGTGTGTACTAACCTATAATCAATGTGTATATATATACACACCTTTTTTTGTGTATATATATATTTATAGTACGATCCTACTCGTATGCAGACTTATCAGTATTATATTCTTACACAAGTCATAGAGTACTATGCATTATAGCGTACTTGCCATAGTCATAAAAGTCATAAAAGGTGTTTCATTTACAATACTATAGAATACTATAGACAGATATGTGATATGTAGTTCTAGTATGTTATATATAGTTAATTGTAAGATAAAACATGTTATGACATAGGGATTAATTACATCCTATCACATCACATAACCGTAGTGGCCGTGGCAAGGCGGCAAGGCGGCATTGACCGACTCCACGGACCACCCGACATGTATCATCCCTGACATCTTGACATATTTTCTGGCCACAAAGATATCACGAAGAATATCTAGGTCAATCTTACATGGCTACTTTAATCCTTTAGTCTTTTGGTATTAATGGGAATATCTACGTTCACCAGCAAAGAATTTATTTTTTTGCAGGGTATCTAAGATTGGCAATGATATGTAAGGGAATATGATATGTAAAGATGTTACTCCTCATATTTTCTAGGAAGATACAATATGACATATGTTCTGACAACAATTCTGTTGGGAAGATGATAGAGTAATATGTCAGGGAATTGGCATACAAGTTTGCTTATTTTGTGTTGGCACAATACACTTACACAAAATATCACGGCATTTCTCCTAGCGCGTTTTCCAGCAAAATTTGTGCGTAAGTTGGAAGTTTGCGAACTGGATTTCCTTTGGTTATATGGTTCTTGTGATTGTCATATAGGCGGTTTCCTTAAATGGGGGTACATTCCCCACTATGGATAGTTTATAATGGAAAATCCGAAAAAAAAAAATCTGCACCCGAAAAACATGGATGATTTTGGGGTACCCCTATTTCAGGAAACCACCATGGGCATCCGTTTACAGCTTTTGTTTCAGCGGTACCAGGCACTGACGCCTCAGCCATCCAACTGCCGGCGACTCCCGCGGATGTGAAGTCCTCGGTGCAGCAGGCGCCTCCCAGGGCCCAAACCATGACGACAGAACTGCACCGCGTTGGGGACATCACCACAAAAATTGATTGGTTACTTACAGGGACTATCCTACTTGTTTGGGGGTTATGATACCCTCTAGTAGGGAACAATAAAAAACCCAACTTGAACAAAGACATGAGATAACCGATATGGATATTTTTCTTGCGGTTCACGTGATTTGGATATGTTTTACTGCAATGAGATTTAAGCAAAGATGGGAACATGTATGGTTTATGTCTAAAGTTCATGGGTATAAAATGAACCAGTTTGATTGTGCGTTGTTTACTGGGATATCACATACTCACATATCACATACATATACTGTATATGTATAACCACAACAGTCCATGATATTGACGAGATGTATCGATAGTACCACATTTTAGTGCAGCGGGGCCTGCACTTTTTGTCTCAGTTATGTTTCAGCCCGCAGCCTGAATCACAGGCCTTAAAAACTTTTGAGTGCAGGGAAACCAACAAGCAAGCAAGCAAACAAACAAACATGTTCATACGGCAACGACATTTAAATATATATGTGTAGGGCGAGCCAGACCATGCGGCCCCGGAGGTAGTATGAAATACTGTACCAGTTCCGTTCTGATATTTAAATGGTTGCTGTCATATTTAGAATCCCTATATTTAAATGGCAGGGAGGGCCAAGGAATATCTTTCCGGAGGTAGTCTAAAATACCAGTTCGTATATTCAAAAATCCGTGTGTTTAAATGTAGTTACCGTACCACTCAGCCTGCGATGTGTTTTTGAGTTTTCATATTCAGCAGCCTATTTGCACCCATCCACAAGTCTGGGGTTTCAAACTTGTTTTGCATACCGTGTTATCACATCTTTGCACTGATGTTTAGTGTTTCTGGGGATGGATTTGCCAGATAAGCCGCTCAAAATTCATGGATTTCATGGCACGTTTTTTAGAACATGGGATCCGCAAACCACCAAGGTTTCAGAACACCGAAATTGTTAGTCATGGATATTCATCGGCCCTTTCATAATTCTACATACATAGCATACACTGTACGGTTAATTACAGGTTAAAAGTAAACACCCCACAGGATTACCATCCCGTACCGTCCCATCCAAACATGTTTGTTTTCGCAGCGGTTATTGTGGTACCGGGATGCACTTGAGTTCTGACCGAGATGGATATCCACGTTGTGTGCAATTCGGGGGGAAACTGCCGGGGTGAGATTCGAAGGCAAAGAGATGGGAAGTCTATGCTTGTGATATCTTGTGATATTGAGGTTATCATGCCAGATGATGTTAGAGAAATCCAGAAAATGGGTTTCCCATGGGTTTCCCATTCTTGAAATCTATGGTTTATCATTTCACGGGAATCACTGGTGAAAGCTCCCACTGAATCAGGAGGTTTTTCCTTCCCAACTTATGGGGATAATCCCAATCATCCAAAATTAGACTAGATATTCAAAGCATTTCAAAGCTCTAGTTGTGGAGAACCTCCATTTTAGTAAACCCCCCATAAATAAATATATATATATATATAACATTATATACCATATAAATCCATATAAATCCATATAAATCCATGTAAATCCTATATTTTCCATTCAATAATAATAAGTCAGGAAGTGGAGCCTCTCTTCCAGATGGCACGCAAGGTCGGGTCACGGGTCATGGGGTTTGGACCTGTTGGAGATCCCTCTAGTAGTTGAACATAGCCATTGAAAATGGCCCATTTGTAGATTGATTTATGAGAATCTTTGCCCTCAGGGTAACACTGCAGTTTGAGTCGGCAAGTCGGTAACGCAATTTGGAACATGTGGGGTGCTTTGTGGAGTGAAGTGCATGCTTGGATGCACATCCCAGTTGGTAAATGGGTTTGAACCGATATATATATATATATATACAGTAGCCCATGTAACTGAGGATACCCATATATAATATATACATAACTGGGTCATACCTAACTGCTATGCACATCCACGTAGGTTCATGGCTAATAGAATAGAATATTTCATTTCAAGTTTTCAACGCACGGCAAAGGCAGGTGAAGAGCTGCTTGATCTTCTGTCCCTTCCAATACTTCTAGTGCGTGGATAGGGAATTTCATCGTGGATTCGTGTGTAATCCGTAAAAAAACAGTTTGGATACCCTCTGGTAAACTAACGTAACTATGGAAAATCACCATTTTTAATGGTAAATCCACTATAAATGGCCATTTTCAATAGCTATGTTAGTTTACCAGAGGGTAGCTATGATCACCCAAACATGCTTATCAACCAACCTGGGTTTTGAGTAGGTGCTGCAGTGCTGCAGAAATTTGTTGTAGCTCGTGAGCCTCCAGTTTAACACAAATAGCAATGGTTTCCTGCAGAAATACTGTACCTTTGGCTTCCTGGTAAGTTTTTTCAGAAACTGCCGATGTCAACTCGATGTCAACTTCCATGGAATTGAGGAACTTCGCTCGGCATTCAATGTAATTGAAACGTCAAGGAAACACATTTGGGGCTTTGCCCAAATAGGGGTACCCGCCAAATCATTCATGTTCATCGGATTTTCCATTATACACAGAGATTGCACTGAGCAAATTGCCTACCCGGTTCTGTTCTTCAAGTTCATTGGAAGCTAAAACCCATAGCCATAATATGCCATAATCATATCATGTTTTCATATTTTTTCCAGAATTTGTTCATATCTTTTCATGCTATGTGCTTCCCTAATCCTGCTTACATTTTGCGCATCTAGTGCTCGCAACTGCATCCATCCATGGAGCAGGGACAGGATCAAAGTTTTCATCCCAAAATCGATGGGACTGGTACCACGATGACGTGAGCTATACCTGCCGTGGGGGATGCAGTTCCACGTTCCAAATCCCGCCCCGTATCCCAACGAATCGGGGTTATCTTTGTCACGCAGAAAAACAACGGCAGCCCCAAGTACACTCCGACTGATGATCACATCGTCAGTGCTGACAAGGGCTCCGGGACTGATCGGAAACTGGCTCCGATGCTTAGGATCACTGAGTCAATCAGGAGATTGCGTCCTGATCCTTGGAAGATGGCATTCCTCCCGGCATTGAATTCATCATTCTATAGCTATATCCTCATTCTGGTTGCAGGAAGGGTCGTTATATAAGTTTTTAAGTTAGGTTATAACCCCATTCATACCTCATCTAACTATATATATGTATAGTTATATATATATAATTAAATTATGTATATATATATATAGGTATGTATATATATATCATATTATATCATGATCCATCAAAAATCCTACTTTGCATCGTTTTCCCGATGTTTTTCCGAGGTGATCGAGGACCATGATCGCTGGATCTCCGCTGCGCAAGACGAGGAGGTGGCGATGGATTTCATCGGAATTCGCTGGCTATAAGTAGACATAATAAAAAAAAGAACTAGCACAACTAGGGTTTATGGGAGATATATCTATAAATATATATATATATATATATATCTATAATAAATGATGTGTATGAAGCAATTTAAGACTAGAAGGCCAGATCTTCTAGAATTAACTTGGTTGGTGGGTAGGTGAGCATAGTTTCCATGGTTTTCATGGATTTTCCATGGGGAATTGAGCAAAGCAGCCAACAAAAATGGAATGCTAGTAGTATATCAAGGTTCAGCCACAGATATAAGCAGGCCACATGGTGGAAATGGAGAGGCGATTATTGCGCATATTAATGATATTGAACCATCAAATATACAGATACATACGGAATATATCATGATACATATAATTACAATTAATTATACACATATATGTACATTGTACAGTATAGCCAGTATAGTTATGTAGTGTATTTATGTGCATGAAGATATCTGTCAAGCAACATACCCTAGACAGGTACTGCAGAACTGTGTGTGAAAAAAACACCTTGAAAGACCCATATGGAACTGCTGAATGAATTAAGCATTACCATCAATGAAGATTCGGCATCTATTGAATAGTTAATCTATAGAAATCGTAGATATTCTTGGGGTTAATCAAGATTATCATCATGATTAGCCACCTCTGGAATTTGTTTAATAGGCAAATCCATGTAAATCCTCTATTTATTATAACATAGAATTATATCCGAGCCAGGTTCCTTGGCTGAACTAGAGATAGAGCGAGAACATATTTACAGCTGTTCAAACCCCGATAGTGCTCAACAAATCCTAATATGGGCTGGGAGTGATACCCCTCCTGTTTCGCTGATATTTGTCATGTTTGTTCACTTGTTTCTGCTGATTGAAATCCCACCGTTTCCTTTTGAGATCCTCACATGTTTAAACTTGTGTGGGCTAAATCATGCTAATTTTCCCATATATTATCCTGTTAAAAAAAACATGGGATATTATTTGAGAGATATCGATATTTATAGATATTCCATAGAACAAAACGATCATTTCTAGATCATTTCTGGAAATCCCAGTGTTTTCCATGGTTTTCCCAGGTTTTTCCATGGTTTTCCCAGGTTTTGCCATGGTTTTCCCAGTGTTTTCCATGGTTTTCCCAAGGTTTTGCCATGGTTTTTGCTGCCTCAGCCACCGGTGGCTTTTTTCGCTCAGGTGAACCGCAAGGAGCGCCAGGAGCTACTCCGTGTGGCCGCAGAGATCCCGCAAGACACCCAGGCCCTATTGGATATAGTTATTTTTTAATACAAAGATATATGGTGTATATATATATATGGTATATACAATATGAATATATATATATATAATATATATACCATGGGTTGTAATATATATACACATATATATCCATATATATATATATATCCATATATTTGGTTTAATATACATGTATAGAATAAATGATTTTACCGTTTTTGAACATCGTGATTTTCTATATACTGCAGCTATCTTGAATTACTAGTGGGTAGATATTAGCCCCCTTGGGTAGTCATGGCTAGTGGGGGTCAGACCCCTGTCAAGACATAAACAACATCCAAAAACTTTGGACAGGGGTAATTGATTTGATTGTATAGATGGATGAGTGCTTGATTTGATCGATTCCCAGAAAGAATTACAGACCATGTTAGTTTGGCACAAGAAGATCTGCCATTAGTCCCATCCCCTCATGTTTTTCACTCCATCCCACTGTCCCAGTCCTCGCTCCGTCATCCCCTAGGACTTTTACACCTTTCGATCCCATGGAAATTTGGGGTTGTTTAACATGAACGGGTCTTGTAATCTCCCAGCCATGCCTCCAGCCAGAGTTCGATGATCCAATGACTGTCCAATTGTTCCCATTGCTCCATGGTTTCTGGGGGATGAGAAAGCCAATAACTTACTTGGCAACTCACGCAGGTGACGATGCATTTTCAGCTGCCCACAGGGTCGAAGGCGGAGTGATTTGGGTAAAGTTTGGTAAACCATCGCAAAGTGGGATGGTTTTTCAGTGTGTTTACTGAATTTTACTGACTAAACCATCGAAGATTGGGTTGTTTACTGGGTCAAGCATCGAGAATGGCGTTTTATGGCGTTTTCATATCCCATAGGATCCATGTATGCTTTATATGGTAACATTTACCATTAATATACCCCACATGTTAGCATATATACCATACATGGATCCTATGGTTTAATTCAAGACTGAGCTTTCGCATCGCTTTTCTTTCGTCAACTAGAACGGTCAAAAGGGTTCTCTTGAGAAGCCTTGAGACAAAATGGCTACGGGGATTAGGGGGAGTTAAACCAGATTTTCCGGACAAACCAACTGGCAAAGGGTAGTTTCATAGAACTCTAATGATTGTTCATTGGTTCGATAGATTAATTTCTGCCCAATAAAATAAATAGCCATCAAAAGTGGGGCTGCAACCGCCAGAAGATGCCGGATTTTCCGATCGTTTTGCCTGAGGTTGACTTACTTCCAATTCAGATTCCTACCCCTTTCAATTCAAATCCATTCTTTTGTGTAAATTTGGACTGGTTGCGGATTCACTTATCTACCAACCTAGTGGGAAGTAGCCATCCGGAATTTGAAACTATTTGGGTTGAAAGCTTGTGGTGCTGACCGTCTAATGAGCAATTTTATTTACTTCACATTTTTTTACAGGAAAACATTAAGAGTATGAAGGAACATCGTATATTAACTGGAAAAATCGACTGTTTCATGCTCTTTTCCCTCAAGCCAACAGAATGAATTTTGTATGGCTCAAAAAATGATTTTGATTTTGAGCCGGCTAAAGCGTACAGATGACCCAATTTGGATCAATTCGGTATGTCCGTTGATACCCCAGTTTACCCTTTACTCCAGTACCCATAGGATCCATGTATGCCATATATGGTAACATTTGGGGTATATTGATGGTAAATGTTACCATATATGGCATACATGGATCCTATGGGGTATTGTTGGTTATTTTATTTGGATGAATTTTAACGACCTCACTGCGACCTCACTGGAATGATGGTTACTAAGGGAAATCACACCCAAATCGCCTTAGTTTCATTCCTGTTCTTGCTCTGAATCCCCCGATGCTTGGACCAACCAGCATAAATACCACCATTGCTGGTTATACCCGGAGACTTCCCGTTAAATACCTCCATTTCGATTGTTCACTCGCAATTTAAGCGTGGAAGTAAAAATCACCATTTGATCTCGAACCAACATTTATATAAAGGATATCCAACAGCTATATACATATTCCAGGTTCTTCAAAGTGACCCTTTTCAGGTGGTTAAGTGACCCTTTTTGGGCTTAAGTGACCTGGGATTGATGTTTAACAATGTCACTTTGAAGAACCAGGTTTCTAATTGACACTATCCAACACTATATCCAACCAACATGTGTTTTGTTTATTTATATAAAATATATCCAACATTAATATACCAGGACTACCCAAGGGGTCCCACTGTGATTTCTGAAATTGACATCTGAAATTGACCCTTTTGGCACTGCTGGTACATATTTATCATCATGATGTTGGTTCCCCCATTGAATGGCCATTGGGACCCTGGCTCCGGCTCCCAGGTCACGGAGAAGATGCAGCCGACGCAGACCAGCTACGAAATCTACACAAAGGTCAGCGCATCCAGTCATGGGACAACCATGACTTAGGAAAAAACAATATAAAAATAGTGACCCCGTGGTAACTTGGGGAAAACCTCATGGTAACTTAAAGAAAACCCCATGGTAACTTCCCCCCATGGTAACTTGGGGAAAACTCCATGGTAACTTGGGGAAAACCCCTATGGTAACTTGGGGAAAACCACATGGAAACTTGGGGAACACCCCATGGTAACTTGGCGAAAACCCCATGGTAACTTGGGGAAAACCCCATGGTAACTTGGGGAAAACCCCATGGTAACTTGGGGAAAACCCCATGGTAACTTGGGGAAAACGCCATGGTAACTTAGGGAAAACCCCATGGTAACTTGGGGAAAACCCCATTGTAACTTGAGGAAAGCCCCATGGTAACTTGGGGAACACCCGGTAACTTGGGGAAAACCCCATGGTAACTTGGGGAACACCCCATGGTAACTTGGGGAACACCCCATGGTAACTTGAGGAAAACCCCCAGCCCCGTGTCCCCAAGTGTTACCCTAAAGGTCTCATTCCCCCCTGCTCGTCCCCTAAAACCACCCCATGCCCCAGCCCCGTGTCCCCAAGTGTTACTAGAGGTCTCATTCCACCATGCTGGTCCCCTAAACCCACCCCATGTCCCAGCCCCGTGTCCCCAAGTGTTACCCTAAAGGTCTCATTCCACCATCCCAGCCCCATGTCCCCACTTGTCCCCTAAACCCACCCCATGTCCCAGCCCCGTCTCCCCAAGTGTTGCTGTTCCCCTGAACCCACCCCATGTCCCAACCCCGTGTCCCCACTTGTCCCCTAAACCCACCCCATGCCCCAGCCCCGTGTCCCCAAGTGTTACCCTAAAGGTCTCGTTCCACCATGCTGGTCCCCTAAACCCACCCCATGTCCCAGCCCCGTGTCCCCAAGTGTTACCCTAAAGGTCTCATTCCACCATGCTGGCTGTAGCAGCCTCAACCATCAACATCTGGACTGGTGGTTCTGCTGATCCTATTTGTGTGGTTCTAAGTGATGCTTCTTGGTTCTAAGTTCTAAGTGATCTGGTGGTTCTGAGTGATCCCAATCCTTTGGTTCTAAGTGATCCCCCAACCACGTAGTAATACAGCGTCATAATATGTAATAATATTTTTATTGTGGTATCTATTGGTTCCTGTTCATGGATGATGATTAGGACTTGGAGTGTTGTTGTTGATGATGATGATGATGATGATGATGATGATGCTGATGATGATGATGATGATTATCATCATCATTATTGGTAGTATTATTAAATTATGAATCATGAATAACTATTCAGTGTTTTTCACTATTTCCTAATGTTGATGACCAACACTATCCAACACTATGGTATGTAATGATGATGTGATGATAATGATGATACTTTCCATTAAATCAACATAGACCCCGGTAAATAGGGGGCTGGAAGCTTGGTTTCCATTAAAGAATGGCTACGGTCATCTATTTTCAGAGTCTATCTTAATTTACCAGAATATTTACCATCTGGTTATTTAACATAGCCATGGAAAATCCCTTATAAATGGAGGTTTTAATGGGAAAATCATCTATAAATGGGCCATTTTCCATGGCTATGTTAAATAGCCCGGGTATACCATTATTGTGGTGGGTATTGGTTCCTGTTCTTTGTTTGATTGATTGGTCAGAATTGGTCAGATGTTCACCGAGGATTCCTGTAGCAGTAGCATCGTACCATATCGTAGCGACAAAAGATCAGCTCTGAGGCGGAACTTTCGAGTTCCGTCATGTTTTTGAGGCATCACCACCACAGATCCAGACGAATTTGTTTGAATATCTCAAGTCATAACATGTTTTCTGAAGCATCTGAAGCAATAAAACATGTTTCATCAGCGCTGATCTATATATACCTGATGTGACATTTGTTTTACGTACTTAAACTCCGCTTTTGCTCCATAGGTAATTTGAAACATGACATTGACATCAACCCAAGTCTACCTGATCAGTTGAGACTTTTGCAGTACAGGGGGAAATCAAAAAAACATAATCCCTTCTATTTCTAGTTTATATTTACATAATTTTACATATTCATGGATAAATAGACAGATAGACAAACTCAGATAGATAGACAGATAGATAGGATAAGATACGACAAGATAAGATATGGTAAGATAAGATAAACATACTCACATACATTAAACCTCGATACACCTTTTGTTCATGGGGCGATTCCCCTGCTACCTGCCAGGCATTTCAGCTTTTGCAGCAGGAGAGAGAGTTCAGAATCAAGGCCACGACGAGATTGGTTTTTGACGTGGATATAATCAGGCAAAACATATGGACACATGGAAAAAATGATGGTTTGTGGGGATGTATAAGCAACAATTTTGTGGGCATATATATATATATGCATAATATGTGTGTATATAATTATATATATACTGTATATATATATACATAATATGTGTATATATAATTATATATATACATAATATATATATATCATGGTACCAAATTACCAAAAAACATATGATATGTGGGTAGTGTATATAACCAACAAGAATATTAGCGATAGAATTGGAACATAATGGGGGTGGGGGTTATAGTTATAGATATACAACCAAGTTTATATTTGTTTTTTGTATGTCTGAAAATTGGTATAGCATAGTTTTAAATGGCCAAGCTAATGGGGACATGATGATTGCCCCCCTGGTAAACTAACATAGCTATGGAAAACCAGCATGTGAAAATCGTTGAATCAACTGCACATATGCCATGTTCAATAGCCACGTTGAAAAACGCCGGAGGGTAACCAGCGGATTTTGGTGGACATGGGCGAACATCCACCGGATCATGATATCCTAAACTGGTGGGTTGATAGACAAGAAACCATTCGAAACAGTCAAAACAATTTTTACAGCTTGGAGGATGAACATGAGTAGAAAAACACAATGTTTAAGCCAAACCATGTGTTTCATCTTTTCAGGTCATGAAACATGAGCGCTTCGGAACCGAAGACAATGCCACTCGGCAGGTCGTGGAATGTAAAATCGTGTGTTTTTGTGTTTTTTCTTTCACAATAATGCACGATATTCCAATATGTTGTTTCCGTTGTTCGAATTGTGAACATTAATATATGATAATATATGCCTATCCAACTTTTTCAGGGTGTACTTGTACGTAAGATTTTGCCTGTGATTAGCCACATCTAATTATTTATTGGTGTTTGTTAGCTCATGTCGCCAGGTTTCTGTTTTCTGCTGGTGATCAGAGTCGCAGGTCGAGGGGGCCGAGGGCGAACACTTCTCCAAGGACGTGAATGAGGCCTAGAGTTTGGTTCAAGGGAATCTGTGAAAATGTCATGACAACCAGCATACTGTAGATGGTTGAAACCTTATGAATTATGGGATGTTTACCACATATCAACTGCTGCGCCATTTCGCAACCATTAGCACAGTATTTTGCTAAGATGATTTGAACCAAATCATGAAGTTAGATAGTTCCGGCAAAATTAGCCAAGACAAATGAAGATCTAAGTCCCCAAAATGGTGGATAGTCCTTGATTTATCCTGCAGTTTTTTTTGTGTCCTCAAAAATGTTCTCACTTTGGGTTTTGCACACCACTGTTTGTATAGCCAAATTCCACCAAACGATTTTTTACACAGACCATTACTTATGGGGATGGATCACACCTTTGAAATCCAATATTTGAGGTGAATAAGAATCCATGTCCCAGCAAAAAAATGGGCTTCACCAGTGTACCGGGTTTTGACCAATACATATATTGAATGTATAACATGTTGATATATATTAAACATGTGAATATTACAATATAGGGGGGTTCCATAAATGGGGGTACCCAAAATGGATGGTTTATAATGGAAAATCCTATTAAAATGCATGATTTGGGGGTAGCCCCATTTCATTTCAGGAAACCTCCATATATATATATACATATATATATACATATATATATACATATATATATATATATACATATATATATATATACTGTGAATGTACTGGGAAAACCCTGTTTCCAATATGGTCAACCCTGTTGAACCTACCACAACTGCGTCCCCAACACAGAACCCAATGCTCGTAGCTTTTCCTTAACTCAAGTAGCCGCTCCCAC
>Ga0126342_10001411_pt1 | contig 33700 bp, 20 predicted proteins | sample Cyp1metagenome_FD_92528 | JGI IMG/M metagenome (GOLD analysis project Ga0126342, IMG submission 92528) | Coral microbial communities from Lord Howe Island, Old Settlement Bay, Australia - Cyphastrea 1 metagenome | ecosystem: Host-associated > Invertebrates > Cnidaria > Coral ...
AAAATGCAAATACTTGCAAATATGGTTCCTTGATCTGTTTCCTGTCTGGAAATTCAATACTTGTAGGATCTTGTAGGTTTCAAATTCAGTTCCAAGGGCCCTTACACGTTGGGAAATTGGAATGATGAATATATGTATGATGATTTTGCACTTCATTGCGCTTCCAAGGTCCATCGATTTCTTCACAGGGGTTAAACATCAACATTGCGAATGTGGATGTTTAACCAACCCAAACATCAACATTGTCCGCGTAGAAGGTAAACTTCAACATTGACGCCCAGGGTATATATAATAATAAATATTAATAATATATAAACAAATCTAAAATATTCTAAAAGTGAAAACACCAACCACTTGAGTGGCAATACGTATAAAAAACAAGTTTCGTTACGACAAGTTCTACACCAAGCTGCGTTGCACGGTGTGCGCAACGTTTACCTGACAGATAAAGCTGAAACAACTTGGGGCGATTTGGGGCGACTTTTGTTGTCTTAGTTTCTGGAGCCAAATTGCGAAACCAAAGTGCGAAACAGAACTTTTTCTGTAAGAACTACTTATCAATTATCCAATTCTTGAGATTAGAGCAGCTTTCATCCTTGAGGCTACCGTTAGATTGGCTGATTGCGATCAGAGATCACCTAACGACGACCAATTTTTGACAGGAACTTCCCAGCTTGAGCAGTGAACATTGCATCCAGCGGGGTTCTTTGTGATTTCGGAGTCCCCAAAGAAACGGTGCTTTGGCAAACTCCATGTGGATTCCTAGTTTGTTCAGTGGCCATGGAGTGGAACTACATGTTGCTACAATTTCCAAGACATCAACTCTTTCAGCGGAATATCAGCTGCTCCAGAAACCACCGCGCGATGCGCAGCCACAACAAGAGTCCCGCGGACAAGACTCCGCGCTTCGTCAATTCTTCGGCAAAAAAATGTGCGCTGCTAAGCACGGTAGCACTGGTGTTTGAGGTTCAACGGAAAGCAGATATTGCGGCGGTAGGATGCGATTCACAAGCCAAATATGTGGATACATTGTATAATGTTGGATCCTGATTAGTGGATAGATCCGGTATTGTGTCAAGTTTTTCCAAAATAATTCAGGATCTCTGTAATTGATTGAGGGTGTCGCTATTGTGTCAAGTTTTTTTTCGGTATTTTTTTCAGTTGTTTGTTTTTTGCCTTTATATATTTTTTTGTTTTAGTTCATTTTTTATTTTCAATTTGATAGATAGGTAGATAGATAGATAGATAGATCGATCGATAGATCGATCGATCGTTAGATAGATTAGATAGATTAGATAGATTAGATAGATTAGATAGATTAGATAGATTAGATAGATTAGATTAGATTAGATTAGATTAGATTTAGATTTAGATTTAGATTAGATTAGATTAGATTAGATAGATAGATAGGTAGATAGATAGGTAGATAGATAAAGATAGATAAATATAGATAGATAGATAGATAGATAGATAGATAGATAGATAGATAGATCGATAGATAGATAGATAGGTAGATAGATAGATAGATAAGATAAATTAGATAAATTAGATAGATTAGATAGATTAGATAGATTAGATAGATTAGATAGATTAGATAGATTAGATAGATAGATTAGATTAGATTAGATTAGATTAGATTAGATTAGATAGATAGGTAGATAGATAGGTAGATAGATAAAGATAGATATAGATAGATAGATAGATAGATAGATAGATGGATAGATAGATAGATCGATAGATAGATAGATAGACAGACAGACAAATAGATAGATAGATAGATAAGTAAGATTAGATAGGATGGATAGATAGATAGATAGATAGATAGATAAGATAAATTAGATATACTAGATAAATTAGATAGATTAGATAGATTAGATAGATTAGATTGATTAGATAGATTAGATAGATAGATTAGATTAGATTAGATTAGATTAGACTAGATTAGATTAGATTAGATTAGATTAGATAGATAGATAGGTAGATAGATAGGTAGATAGATAAAGATAGATAAATATAGATAGAAAGAAATATATATAGATAGATAGATAGATAGATAGATAGATAGATCGATAGATAGATAGATGGATAGATCGATAGATGGATAGGTGGATAGATCGATAGATGGATAGATGGATAGGTGGATAGGTGGATAGATGGATAGGTGGATAGGTGGATAGATGTATAAATGGATAGATGTATACATGGATAGCTGGGTAGATAGATGGTAGACGGATGGTAGACGGATGGTAGATGGATAGATGGATAGATGGATAGACGGATAGACGGATAGACGGATAAACGGATAGACGGATAGATGGATAGATCGATAGATGGATAGATGGATAGATGGATAGATGGATAGATGGATAGATGGATCGATGGATAGATGGATAGATAGATAGATAGATAGAATGATAGATAAAATGATAGATAGATAGCTAGATAGATAGGTAGATAGATAGATAGATGGATAGACAGATATATAAATAGAATAGATATATATATATAAATAGAATAGATATAATATATAGAATAGATAGAACAGATAGAATATATATATATATTTGATATATTAGATAGATTAGACAGATTAGATAGATTAGATATATTAGATTAGCATAGATTAGGTTAGGATGGATTAGATTAGGATAGATTAGATTAGATAGATTAGATTAGATAGATTAGATTAGATAGAATGGATTAGATGAGAATAGATTAGATAGAATGGATTAGACGAGATTAGGTTAGATTAGATAGATTAGATTAGATAGATGAGAATAGATAGATGAGATTAGATAGATTAGATTAGATAGATTAGATTAGATAGATTAGATTATATAGATAGATTAGATTGGGTAGAATGGATTAGATGAGATTAGATTAGATAGATAGATTAGATAGATAGATTAGATAGATGAGAATAGGTAGATGAAATTAGATAGATTAGACTAGATAGAATGGATTAGATAGATTAGACTAGATAGAATGGATTAGATAGAATGGATTAGATGAGATTAGATTAGATTAGATAGAATGGATTAGATGAGGTTAGATTAGATTAGATAGGTTAGATTAGATGGAATGGATTAGATGAGATTAGAATAGATTATGTAGATAGAAATAGATAGAATGGATTAGATTAGATAGGTAGGTAGATAGATCGATAGATGGATAGATGGAAAGTAGATGGATAGATAGAGTCCTTTCTTCCACCGCAATTACCTTCACAGATGTCCTTGGGAATCTCAAAATCGGAAACGAGACCACCAACCAACCCAAACGGTTGAACACCAAAAGTGGTAGGCCTCAGAAACGCCTGAAATCACTTGGTTTTATCATTCGCAACATCAACATTCTCATAAATAATATAAATATGAGGAGTAAATATGAGTAAATATGAGTCATTAACGTCATATTTTTAAATGGGTAACATTCTCATTTTGCATAACATGTTACCCATTCTCGGACCACGCATGTGGCCAGAACCTCACCCGAAAAATCCAATTGCACTGCTCAAGGGATCCTCAACTAGTAATCTACGGGCAAAAAAATCCCACAAGAACTCGATGGTAGCATGGCTATTAGCCATTTACTGGGATGCACATCCAAGTAGTCTTAGTCTTGTGTGTAATCCATGTGAAACCTATGGACTCCCTGGGGAATGGGATTTCCGTGTATTTCCGAGATTCAACTCAAGCGTCAGCGCATCTCCAAACTGTGCATCCACTGAAAATCAATGCTCGACTTGCGACCGTTCCAAGGGCGTGCTGAAGCCACAAGCCAGTTCTAAAATAGCATATCCCAACTCTGGCAGCGACCACAATGAAGCTCCACCTGGCGATGTTGGATTTCGTAGAAAGTTTCAAGGCCGCCAGGCCCCAAAGTCTTGGTAAAGCCATGAAGTATCAGATGTATCTACCATAGTTGCCATAGTTACCCAAGCGTTCACCAACTTTGAAAGTTCAACCAGATCTTAGAATGTCCAGTGGCTGAACCTGAATCCCACCTGGACCGTGATTAGCATCCCAGTGAGGTCGAATATGCTACGGGACCAGCATCACTTGCGCCCATAGAAACGACGCACAACCCCGCCCAGAATCGAATCTAAACATACCTTACTAGTTGGTGGTATACCTACCCCAGTTGGGATGATTTTTCCAAAAACACAACCAGAAATGGTCCACAGCCACAGCAAAAACCACAGCAAAAACCCATAGCATTCACGGCCGACATCGGTGTGAGACAGTGCCTCATTGAAGTGTTGGGATTCTTCTGGCAGGCCCATCAACTTGCCTTCCAACGACCGACTGGGTCTGGAATCTAGACCACTATCCACTGCATTTACCCCATGCAGACCTGGGGAATCATTCAAAGTGTTGCTGCGGCAGAAAACATCGGATTCGGTGAAGTCTGAAATTCTGTGATCACTGAGTAGCAACTTGATTCAAAAAGGCTTCAAAATTCCCTTTGAATCTTAAAAATTCACTGATGAAACCAATGAAGACTTGTCATTTCCGCAAGTGTAACTTATCCACTGCTCAAATTTTGCACAGTAATTGGGTTGCTTGAGCATCACAGTTCAATCAAGCCGGAATCAAAAGAAACACAAAAAACAAAATTAAGGCGGAAGTCCCAGCAAAGTTCGGCACTTCGGTGCGAGAACCCTGTGGGTCATTCTATGCTTACGGCTGCACACAACACCTCAATGCCATGGATCGTGACTTCAATGTACTAAACCATGATCTGAGATCGATAAAAAAACTGTCTTTGGTGGCTCATTCCACTGACTAAGTAAGTAGGTTATAAACCTGGTCCTTTAGCAGGGGCAATGTCCTCTTACAACTGGGGTATAAACTACTTACTGGTTTGGTAGTTCCATGACATTCAGATCTCTGGCCTTCATTGTTGATGTTCCCAGCATAGCAATCAGTTTGCATGATGTTGCAAGCCTTAAAGTTGAAGAAGCAATCACTTATATATATACACACATAAATATATATATATATATATATATACATATACATATGTATATATACATAAATATATACATAAATATATATACATATATATATATATATACATAAATATATACATAAATAAATATATATATATATATATGTGTGTGTGTTTTTCGCTACCCGATGATAGTCATGTGGGGGTGGTCCAACATGGGGAACTCATCAAAACCCGCACTGGCCAAGGCCTTGGAAACTCATCCCCAAAACTTCCCAAATAGGTGAGATACCCAGGGTTGCTTGCGAAATCCTGCACCAGTTTTTCGGGATGTGGTTTATCCCATTGTTTTGTCCCGTTCTTTTGTGGTTTCAACCAGTTTCAACCATCCGTTTGGTGCAGGATGTCTTCATCTCCAAGGTGCAGGATGGACATTGCCAAACCAGGCAACTGGGGGGAGGCGAGCAATTCAGAGTTCTCCTGGGGCGTGGCGATTCACACACTGACAGCGTGTTTTTGTTCATACCTGCAAAGGTTGAAGGCATGGCCGATGCCAATTTGGGTAAGAACATGAAATAAGTACATGTATATATATATATATAATTTTGAATACATATGTAGCTACATATATATATATAATTATAAATTTGTATATACATCTGTAATTTATCATTTGTATACATATGTAAATATACAAATATTTACATATATGTAATTATGTATATATATAATTATAGATATAAACGTAACTATATATATATGTAATTATATATATATATTTAATTAGGTATATATATATTCACATGGATGTAATTATATTCTATATCTTATATCTGTTGAACATCAAATACATATATCATCATATAACATCATAATATATGCATATGTGTATGGATGCAACTACTCCTTACATATATTATACAATACATTCCCATTTTGCTGCCCTTTTTCAGTGCCCAGTGTCAGTGAACTCAAGCGTTCAATCGCTCGCTCCACCATCGCATGCGTGTGGCAGCACCTGAGGGGACCATATTTTAGATATGATGCCACTTATACCATTAATTTAGCATGACATACCTACATGCCATATTATATATATGCACATACATATATGTATATAATTACACGTTCAGGTATTACTATATTTATATATATATATATGTATACATATACATACATATACATACATGTACATACATACATATATATATATATATATTACACGGTAGATTACACGTATACTAACTTTTCTGCATCTAGGAATAGGAACTGCCACTTGGTCACATCGCCGACATCGCCAAGCTGCGAGGACTCCGGGGAGTCTGCTCCGACGACCGGCCAGCTCCAGATCAAGGCGAGCAGCGACTGCCTTGGTGCCGTCGAGGTTTGATGGTGGGGTTCATGGTGAATGGTTGATGAGTGGCGTCATCATATGGGGTTTACCAAAGGGTATGTCATTATATATATAATATATATATATATCATATATATATATCATATATCATATATCATTATCTAGAGGTTTCCTGAAATGAGGCTATCCCCAAATCATCTATCTTAGATTGGGATTTTCCACAATATATAAACCATCCAGCGATAAAGGGATATCCCCACTTGTGGAAACCCTCATATGGTTAATCATGGTGAATGGTTTATGCATGAGCAATTATCATGATAGTCACCATTTGGCTCTGATTAACCATCAACTCGTAATCATATGCATGGTGATGGTGAAAAACTGTTAATCATGTAGTACAGTAACAAGTCATATCGTTAATGTAATGATATATAATCATCATCTGATTGCTTAATGATGACCTACCCCCCCTTGGGGGGATGCACGTTCATCCCACTGGAAATGATATCAACTGATCCAAGGCCATCTTGACATGCGATATCTATACGAACTGGAATAGAAGGACATATGGGGATGATTTGTGCCAGGAATTCGGAATTCACCCGTGTTTTTTTTTGGGGGGGGGCAGGGGGCGAAAAAAAAACACAGGAATATAGATACGCTTGATGATTTTTGATGTCGACTTCTCCAATCAGTGAAGCTATGGAATCCCATGTGGCTGATCTGAAAACCATCCAGTCCTCTGACACAAAACATGAATCATTAAGATCTGCCAGAATCCCAATCAGTTTATTTGGACATGGTTGCTGGATGTCCATTTTGTTTCATGATGATCTCTCCATGTTTGATTGTTAAATCATCTTTTTGAATGGTTGCTCTCCAGCGAATCAACATGATATAGTACATCCTCCATCCTTTCTGAAAATGCCCCTGTCATGGCCATCATTTTTCGTAGGCAAACGACAGGTGTTCTTTTTTGACCGAAAAAACATGTGGGATATCAATCATATATCAACCATATGTGTGTGTGTCTGAACATAGGGTATATCCCCAACATATATCAGCCATTTAATGAGGAAAACTCTGACAAACCTTTTGGACATTTTGGGGACCCTATCTTCACACCAAACCATTTGGTGAGATTTGATTCCGCTTTCCATCGCCAGTTGGTTTGATCCCAGTGTGATCCCAGTGGTACATATATAAAGCATATAGACAAACCATACATCAGCCATGGTTTGGCTGAAAATTGGATACCCTGAAAATTTAGTGATGAATCCATATCCCATTTTCCATATCGAAATAGCCATTTGGATACCTATTTTCCATATCGAAATAGCCATTTGGATGGTATATCCCATTTCCAGACACATCCAAATATCATATTGAGTGGGATATCTATCCCAATAACATCCTCCTTATGTCCCAAGAACATCTAGAAAATATATGAAAATAATGAAATCCCCCATCTTCCTCGAAAATGAGCCTCACTTGGGTTTTGCAGGCTAGAGGAAGTGGTAATGGAATATGGTGAATCCAGCGATGAAAGAGGTTGTGATAGGCCTGGTGTAAGTCTCCATTTCGTAGGGTTATCCGCCAGTAAATTAACATAGACCCTGCCAGATAGGGGTTGGAAGACTAGTTTCCTCTATAAATTGGTCATGTTCAGGGTCTATCTTAATTTACCAGAGGGTATACCATTTATGTATATTTATGTACCATTTACAAATGGGTCAACTAGCTATGGTGATCCTAACTACATCTCCGGGTAAAAAAAACTCGTGAGGTTCCCGGAAGAACGAGATTCCGTATGTTTGACGGACATAACTTGCTGAATGTCTGGGTTTATGGGGGGATGTAACGAACTAGTTTTCATTGGGTGTTTTTGAACATTCACATCAATGTGGGGACTCACCATGTATAACTGGGCAGTTATATACCATTATTATCCTATTCTCAAGCACTCTAACTATGGTTATAGTCCTCCCCAAACAGATAGAAAGGATAGTCATCCCATCAACTGGGCTGATGACTATCTTGGGGAGCGATGGCTACTATCCCATAGTCATCATCCAATATAAACAATGTAACGGAACCATGCCCCAAAAATTCCAACCCAGATATCGAGAAGTCAATCCCATAGATTCCCATGTGTTTTGGACATGGGTCCCTTAGATTGTTGAGAAACCTAAGAAAACTATCCCAAGATTATACAGTACCACAACGAAAAGAAAAAACAAACGTCAATTCTATAGATTCCTATTATATACATATGGTGATTGATAAATATTGATAAATCACATGTTCCTATTATATACGTATGGTGATTGATAAACCATATGAACAACTATGACATGGCTATAGTCATCTCCATAGCTATGCTGGTTGGTGGTTTTAACCATCTTGAAAAATATGAAAGCCAGTTGGGAAGGATTCTTCCCAACTGAATGGAAAATTTAAAAAACGATGTTCCAAACCACCAACCAGATTATATATCAATATATATATATATATATCAATATATATATATATTGATATATATATATATATATACATATATATGGAAAATGACCATTTATAAGGGGTAAATCCACTATAAATCCAGTCATCTCCATAACTATGCTTATCATAGTGGATTTACCAAGAATTTATAGTATTTTTTTAAGGATTTAATTTATCCACCAAAATTATTATTACTATACCCTCCAGTAAATAAACATAGACCCTGGCAGATAGGGGTTGGAAGATTGGTTTCCACTAAAAACTGGTGATTTTCAGGGTCAACAAGTTAATTTACCAGAGGGCAATCACTGTTACTGGTTATTCTCCCTTCGAATTTTGCCAAGACACATCTGATCCGCTGGTTCCATGGCTTGGATCTCAAGCACCGTGGGCTGGGAAAATGCGCGCTTTTCGCCTTCGAGCGCACGCCGGGGCCGGAAGAAGTGGACCTTTGAAAACTTGGGGATTTGCGATGCAAAATGCGGATTTTGCTGATTTTACCTTCACAAATTCTGATTTAACCATGATATATACACCGAAACTGGATTTACACAGGAATCAAGAACCATTGAAAAGGTACTTGGATGAATTGAGGAACAAAGATTCAGGGAATTTGTCCTGTTTGTTTCAAACAGACATGCCCACACAAACAATAAAACATCATCGAAGTAAGCATCAAACATGGGGACTTGACTTCAGATTTAACCATGAAAATGTGGGATGTAACCATCAAACAATGGGATTGAACATCGATGAAAGCTAGACCAGTCTCCACCATATTTGACATGGAAACAACGGCGGACATTCTGCAGATTAAAAGGTGTGAAGGGCAAATCAAAGCAAATTCATTGTTTAGTTATTAATGGTGTCCCAAATTTCAGGGATTTCGGGATTTCGTCAGCGCTGCTTTCAAACGAATCGGCAAACTTCAAGCAATCCCCCGGATTCTTAACCGGGTCGACAACCTCTGACAGCTTGTAGAAAATTTGTCATGGCAAGTTCTCTATCATGTGGTTGGGAAAGTCAATTTGCAGCTCCTTGGCATGGCTTATTAAAGGGAATACAGATGCAACCATGGCTCAAAACCGCTCGCTCCATTCACCACTGGATAGATGTTGTTGCTAAAATTCCTAAACAATCCCAGTTGAGCAGTGTTCAACACCCTTTGTCATTCCATTGTACTGGTTGGTTAATAGGGATTCCAACACTGGATGATTCTAATCCCCGAGATATTGGGTAGAATGACCCCAAATCATCAAGCAACAGAGCTTGAAGAACGTAATGGGTTTTCAACACTGCTCATATTCTTCGAAATTCTTGATGTGGAGGTTTCCTGAAATAGGGTATGCCCCTACAGATCAGCCATTGTATTTTGGATGACTACCATTACACATCAAACATGCTGGGGATCCCCCATGACTATGGTAACCCCCAGTTCTTGCTGTTTGAACCAACTCTTCACCAATGTCTGCCTTTCTGAGAAGGCTGGCCCATGTAGGGGTTTCGGTTTCGAATCTCCTCACAACCACGATCCAGGCCATTCGCAGTAGATTAGTCATGGTGGAGTAAGCAATGGGAACAAAAAACAACAACAGCAAATCCAAATGATGCTTGTTGGTTTATCACCACAGCTGCAATGTTAGTTTCGCGAGCTCAGGTACGACCTTGCAATTGGGGTCAAACCAACCATATATATATATATACTCATATGTTTTACACATATGTATAGACATATGTATGCACATATGTATACACGTATGTATACACATATGATCGTATGTGTATGTAAATGTAAATGTATATGTAAATGTATATGTATACGTATACGTATATGTATAAACATGCATATGGATTTATATTATATAGCATATATATGTTTGCCTTAGTTACCTTCCAAACAACTTAGAAGGTAGGAATTATGGATGATTGGAAGTACATATTTCCTGAAAGGATTAGCGATTCCGAGAGTCTATGTTGGTTCGGGGGATGGGATATGCTCTGGTCTATGTGTATCTTTAGGTTAACCTGTGGTAGAAAATCCTCTGTTTGTGGGTGGTTTCCTGCTGGGCAGCCTCCATTTTTGGAGGGTGTCCCGTTGCACAAGTCTTGTGGGTTTGAAAGTTTGTCCGATGGTGTGGGCCCAATTGACTCCCAAGTTGGCTGGCAGGTTTAATGAGGAAAATCCTGATCATCCATGATGTTTTTTTTGGGTGCTGCACTTTTGGACAAACGCACATGTCGACCAAAACGACAAACACAAGCCCACTCTCCTATGTACATAGGCTTTGTGACATAGAGGCTTACAATAACCAACCAAAATCGACTGCTATAATCGCGGATGCTTGAACCATTTTTCCCTCAAACCCCGCAGATCCAGATGGAAAAATAATTTTTGAAACCGCGAATCACTAACTATAAATTATATATATATATATATAAACATCCAATTGATTCAATCAAATGCCCAAAAATGAAACTATATACGTATATATATATATATATATACATACGTATATATATATATATACGTATATATATATATATCAGCTATATCTTATCCAGGCATGATTGGGAGCAGAACACTTCATTGCCGTTGCAGCTTTGAAAGGTGCACGGTCAAAATCTTTAAAATATGCATGAAACATCATAAAGCATCATAAACCCACACAGCCGCATAATGTCTGAAAATAATTTTAAGGTACCCAAGATCCAGTGGGCTCTTTGGCTCCAAAAAAAAAGGGAAATCAAATGCACCCTTGTTTCTCTGAGCTCGGCCTCAATTTTCTTTAATTTGTTTGGTCCGAAATTTGGATCTCGCTGAGATGTTTGCAGGGTGCCACCAAGGGGTTGTCGTCCACCTTTAATTCCAATCCCGGGTGGTTTTAAACACCTGTTGAGGGGTGCACCTTAAACATGTGGTCTCCCCCGTGATAAGTTGCCTTATCAAACTCATCCAGCTAAATATGTGTGTATAGAAATAAAGATACTATATATATATATCATAAACCATAGCTAGCCTAGGCGTAAAGAAATTTACCTAGCTGAATCCATCTGGTTTCCTGTGTGAAATCACCATTTGAGCAGTGTCCAAAACCCTCTGCCGTCCCTCTTTACTGGTTGGTCAGTAGCGTTTCTCACAATGGATGATTATAACCCACAATGTACTAACCCCATATTACAATCATCCAGCAGGGGTTGAGCAGCCACTCCTCATAGCTAGAAACAATCATTTATCAATTTTATATCCCCATATCTTTGATGTTAAAAACCCCTACAAAATCAGCTACAGTACAATCCCGAGAAATGTTGGTTACAGTAAATCATTATTTTTTAACCCCATATTTTGCAGCTCACCATCGTGCTTCACCAAGCTGGCGGGTCCTGTACGGCTTCCTCCCAATACCCGGAAATGGAATGCATCCTGTGACTGCTTAAGATGTTCCGGCGCAGCGAAAATCAGCGCAAGGGCAGAAAAGGTTTATTTCACTGATATGTTTATGAGTGTTTATGTGGTATATGAAGGGTAGATATATCTATTGACGAGGTTTACAAACCAACTTATGACTGGGCAGAACCACGTTGTCCAACATGAAGTGGCACAACTGGTGAAAACTGTAAGTCACTCACCTTTTGTTTTGGCCGGAAGGTTAAACTTTGAACAGGGGCTGGGAAAAGTCATGAAATTTCTCGAGGTTGAGCCAACCAAAGTGCGCACCAAATCTAAACATGATGTGCAGTACAGTAATTGGTATGAGTAGGTCACACATAATTACTTCACTTCGAGTGATCCCCACCCTGACGCTTATTTGTCATACTTTCTGACATATCATATGGAAATATACTGAAATATATATGGTATAATCTTCTGACATTCTATTCTGGCATTCTATCCGGCAATGTATCTGACATTCTATTCTGGCATTCTACCTGGCATCCATTCTGACATCCTATCTGGCATCCTTTGTGGCATCCATACTGACATTTTCTCTGGCATTCTATCTGGCATTTTTTTCTGCCATATACGTTCTGGCATTCTATCTGACATCTAATCTGACATTCTTTTCTGGCATTCTATCTGGTGTATCTTCGGAGGTTCTTTGTGGTTGAGGTCCGGCGGGGAACACTCTGATCCGGAGCTCGTGGTGGAGGTCCGGCAGGGAACACTCTGATCCAAGGAACACTCTGATCCTGAGCTTGCTGTTCGGGTCCGGCGGGGAACACTGCGATCTAGAGCTTGCAGTTGAGGTCCGGCGGAAGAGCAGAAGGAGGAGGAGGAGGCGGGCCTAGTTGATTGGGATCATGGACCAATTTAGCAAACGGGGTCCCTATCCTGAAATGGAGCTTTCCTAACATGGTTAGCTCCAATTCATCCAGTCCTTAGACCGTTTTAGAATTGACACCCATGGTGACGACTGGGATCCTCCATGACTTAAGAACCTTCCACAATATCATTGGTAGAGCTGGATACTTCAGGATTGGTACAGCTCCCCAAGTTTGGGAGATCCATAATGTGGGCAACCCAATGCCATCAACGTAGGTACCATTTGGGGATGATGGTTACCACCCATTGATTGTAATTTTGGGGATCTTGTGCTATTGGGTTTATCACATTAGCGTTTACTAGTGGGTTTATCACATGAGCGATATGATGTGAAATGTTGTGAACATTCCAGTTGTAAATGGGAAATTCATGGAAACATGAACTAGTTAACTAGTTTTTTGTTCATCCTAAGTTTTCCTAAGTTGACAATTTTCGGTCCATAAGTGTGATGAGTTGATGCAGGTTCGACACATCGCAGCTGGATATCTTTTATGACTCTCTGACACAAACAAGAATTGTACACTAACGTGCAGATGATGAATCCATGTCTTCTTATGTGGTTGATGTAAAGCGCACATCCTTAACAAACAACGCTTCTATTTTTGTTACATATATCTGGTATAACGTTCCAATCCACATGCAGCTGAAAATCACCCAGTGAACCATCCTGTCACCAAGCTTCGCTAGAATCGTAAGAATGCGTGAATTGGTTCAACTGGCCGCGTAATAGACACTTCAAGCACCAATATAGTGTTGAAACAAACACAATGATCAAATCATGGCCAATCTTAGATAACCCCACATTGTGTAACAAGAGACAGGTGGTGCCCCTTCATCTACAAATTGGTTTATAAACATGTATAAACCCGATACATTAGGGATATATCTATCATAAACCTTACAACTCACAAGGAAACTAAAGAAACTTAGCTAACTTTTTTGAACCACTATATAGGACCCATCCAGTGGGTGTCCAAGCCAGGCCACGTTCCCGATTTCCGGTTGTGAAGCATATATGGTAATTGGATGATTTTCGAACCAAACACCATGGTTTTTGAATGCGGTTTTCCCATCATCAGTTTTTGGTGAAGATGGTTAATCCAGTACATCTACCAGTTGCTGATGATGATGGTTACATTGATTTAGGATTATATCATATTATATCTACCAGATTTATTAAATCAGTATGAGTATGGTTACATCATCATTTAAGATAAATAAATGAAATCTGATGGGTTTATTGGCTTTATGTATATATATATATCATCAGTATGGTTACATCATCATTTAAGATTATAATATATATATATATATCTATCTACCAGTACCAGAAACATCCATGGTCACCCAATAGTTGCCGGGAACCCCCCAAGGTCATCCATGACGGGATGATGCTTTTGGGGCTCCATTTCTTGGGTGTCACCACCCCCAAGAAATAGATAGAAAACATGAAAAAAAGCCAAACGTGAAAATCACTATATCTATCTATCATCATACTATAGTAGTATATTAATGTATATTAGATATCAAGATCTATCATTTTCAAATATCACATTCAATCTATAGTATCTATTAATATCTATTAAGATAGATCTTCGGGTTTTTTCGCATCCAGCACTTCAGATCCCAGCTGCTCTGAATACGTGGACTCTTTGGAGCGAGTTCTTTCGCGGAGATCCACTTCCAGCTGCTCTTCGGCCTGGCCATGAAAACGCGAAGTTGGGGGCCTTCTCATTGTCTCCAATTTCAGGAGCTGGTTTATGATAGTTATAACGAACTTAATGATAGTCTATGGATGTTTGCTTTAGAAACCAACTTGTAACCATGATTTACACCCAGGAATGGAGATTGACTGCCATCCGATCCGAACATAGCACCCATACGCGTCCCCAAAATGCCCCAAAATGAATCTACCCCATACTAAACCAACTTTTCGTGAGGGTATTTAAATATCATGTTTGAGGAAGGAAAAATTCACTTCAGCTCTCAAAATCGTCGTCTCCCGGCATGTTTTCCCCTAGTGGTTGAGACGGTTGAAATAGTTGAAAGCATCTGATAAAGGCCATCTGGGAAAATTACAACAAACTACACCTCCATTCATCAATGCCTGGGATTCCCCCACAAAAAAACCCTGACTACGCCACATTCGTCTGCCGAGGTCGTGATAATTCTTGACAATGAACGTTGTCTCTGTTTTGGTTGGCTTAATAAATTTCGTTAAAAATGTGACAAATTGCAATTGCAGCGTATTAAAGTTTACATATAAAAAGTATGTAAAGCATATAATAAGTTAATTGTCTCTGGCAAAGTTGTGATTGTGAAAATGAGTATAGCTGACTTTCTGTACAGGCAAGCATGATGAATGATGAAGGCTTGCCCTCCTAAAGACCATTGCCATTTGCCACTGAAACACTGTTTGCACAACTGTACCAATGTCAAGAATCTTTGTGCGCTCTGGGAGAGCAATAGACTGAGTAATAGTCTTAATTGACCAAATTCAATTCAATTGAATTAACATTGATTAATGTTGAAGAGATTTTCACAACTTTAATCGCCGCAAATTGCACTATTTGGTGGGAAAGTACCCAAAATATTCCACCAGTGTTGACCAACCTCAGTGATGCCAACGAAGTAGGTGGTTTGCCCAAGATCGTGGATACCTGCCGTGGCCATTTGGTGGTTTTCTAAAATTGGGGTATCCCGAAATTAATGGTTTATAATGGAAAATCCTATTAAGATGGATGATCTGGGGGTACCCCCCTATTTCTGCTGCTTTCGATTATATAACTCGTGGCTAGTCTTGTTTTGTTTGAGGCGTTGAGGCAACATTTGGATGAGAAAAATGATGGCTTCAGATTTTTGTTGATGGTCGTACAGCGGCAAGCATGACCAAACCTTGCAAAGTTTTTTTTTTTTTTTTTTTTCGGGTGTTTCAAGACGTTTCAAGACTGTTCCCAGATTTTGGCGGGTTTTAAGTGCAGTTCTTGCACAATCTATGTGTCATGTACGTAATTGTTTTAGCAATTGTTTAAACAACAATTCGATTTTTCTATTTGTTTTCCCACTTCTCATTTAAACATAGAGAAATTGTCTTTTGATGGTTTACCACATTCAATCTAATCATCACCCTGGTATTGCATACATAATCTGTATATATAATTATATATATATATATGTATATATGTATATGATATGTATATGAAACATGATGAAACCAAAAACAGATGGCCGGTTGAATCTTCCTTAATATATCTTGCAATTTCCTCACGGTTGGCCCATCGTACACAGCTTAGTTTGAGCCGTTTTTCTCGCCGTCACTCCGTGGCTCCCCATGGCAATGGCAGGGAATGTGGGTGTGGAAGATCCGTTGTAGCAACAAATTGGCAATTGAAATATATATATGCTTAGGGATACTGATGACTGTATCTCATTGTCCACTAATTTTCAGATAAAACCCACATTCACATGTGCCACGGTCAAAACATGGCAAATGAGACATGGTCAAAGCCAGTATTTAGATCATTGTAGATCACTGTGAATCCCTATTGACCGATTCATGGATTGATGACCTCCCCCCAAATACCAGCAATTTATCCAAGTTTTGACCATGGCAATATGGAATATGGATGCCTGTAGCTCCGAACCGTTCCCTCCCCTGACTGGATAGCAGCACCTGTGGCATAGACCACGACTTTCACCTTGGAGTTGTAGGAACCTAGAAGAGAGACCTGGCGTCGTTTTTGTTCTCGGCCAAAAAATGGTTGGAAATTTAGGATTTGAGGTTGTAGGAAAAACATGGAAAAACAAAGTAAGTTTTATTTTTCACATATTCGTGTTAATCCAATCAAGATCTAATCTTAAGACACATAATGGAAATGTCAATAGCACATTGGAGGGTTCATCGTCAACAGTTTGCGATTTCACACAATTCCTAGAGTAGAATCAAACTAAAAAAACATCTGATACATCTGATACATTACTGCTTCATTCACTAACCTGAATTAAGGATGACTCCCCTCCTATTCACCATCATTTTCAGTGAGGAAGATCAACGATCGTGATCAACTTACATGGAGATTACGCCCATAATCCATATCATATCCTCATGAAATTACTCTCTGGTAAACGTTTACATAACTATTGAGAATCACAATTTTATAGCTAGGTAAATCAGTTCGAACTTTCTGTGGCCATTTTCAATAGCAAACTGTTAGTTTACCAGAGGGTATATCTCTCTTAGATCGTAACATATGCCATTGGTGTTAGATAAATTACATAATATATCCTAACATATGCCATTATGTTGGATATTTGTATATCATTGTATATCCATATCATATCCCCATTACATTATATATTTCTTAGATCCTAACATATGCCACTACAGTATATCTAAATTAAACACATCCCTATTGGCGTTGATTTGTTCACCTCCGTGAAGTCCTGACCAGATCAATGAATTTTGATTCGCACATTGTAATGCAAAAAAATAAACCTCCATAGAGATAGAAAGGTAAAATCCTGCTAAATTTTAGTGGAAACAAAAAAATCTATATCATGAAGGACCATCCCATGAATTGTGGTTGTAGTTAATAGTCCCCCAAGTAGGTTAACCCATATATGCACTGTACATGGGTTATAGATTCATAAGTTACAACCTTAGTTTTCTACTAATTATATACTAACCGAACCACAACCACGATTCGTGGGATGATCTTCCAAGTACGGACTGAAATTCCGTGTGCTTTGAACATCATGCCATCTAATATGCCCCAAAAAATGTCATTGGATTGGTCTTGTTGGGAACGTCTACAGGAAACTATGTTTTGTTTTTCCTATACTGTACTATATGCTATATAATATATGCTATAATACATATATATATGATATATATATAATATATTTATAATATATAAATATAATATAAATATATATATATATATAATCTATAATATATATATAATATGATATATATTATATATATAATATAATATATTATATATATATATAATAATACATATATATATATATAATATATATATGTATTTGTAATAATACTACATAGATTGATAACGATTAACATAGCCAAATGTAGTAGTTTCCCACTGGTTTCCCCGTATTGTGTCCCTTCATCCAACTTTGACCCTCATTGATTTCTATGGAAAACTGGCATCCATTCGTGCGCCTGCAGCGGAAACTCGTGCTCACTACCTGAAGCAACTAGAGGTGCATACTTTGGTATTACCCTCCAATAAGTTGTGATTTAATATGATTTAAGCATGCAAAAATGGTGAGGGGGTTCACCATCAAAATTGGAAAAAAACTCTAGATATTCATAGATATGGCTTTGTCCAAGACAAATGACACCCTGATACCCCATTCTATAGCCGCTCTAACAGGCAAAATCATGGTACACCATCATTTTTTGGGGTACCTTATTCTCCGACAAACCCATACAGATAGCCCATATGGTTCCCTAAGAAATGATACAGCAAATGGTGGATTTTCATGGATTTCCGATATCTATGGGTAAACCATGGTAAACCATCGATTTCTGGGAGGGCTGAATAATATTAGCGTTTGTCCAAGGATGCTATTGTCCTCAATCCTCAATGTGGAGTGTGAGCCACATGACTAAAACGTATTTTGCAAAGCCATCGCACATCGCGTTGCATTTGCACGCATACATATACGCACATTTTCTATCAGGCCTATGAAGTTAGCCCCCAACCTCAATGCCACCATTGATTTAGAATATCAGCTGTTGGTCAATATCTGACTTTGGGATTTGAAACATCACTCTGAAAAGATTCTTGGCCTCCACTCCCCCACTGAATTTCCGGCGGGTGCGGCAGCACGGCAGCTCCCAAAATTTGGATGAATATCACGAAGCCAGCTACCAGGTGAAATGGTTGGAGTCAAAACTTGATATGCTATTGAATCGTATGATGGAGGTTTCCAAAGTCACGGGAGTATCACCAGATCATCCAGTCATTGGACCATGACTTAGTATTGAAACAACCATGCTGACTTGGAGATCCACCATTTTCAGAAACCACCATATTGAACCCCCATTGAACCGTTCTTTTTAACGGATCTTCACCCCCCCGTCAAATGATCCCCTTTTCACCAACATCCGAGCCGCTGGTGACCCAATATTCAAATCGTTCACGATCATCCAATACGACGAAATCCTGCGGATGGAGATCGGTGGGAAGTCATGGCATGTCCAGCTGGCGCAGCTCCAAAGGTACCAATCTTGCGATGGGAAGAATATCAACCAAACATCTTCAATAACAATGTGGGCCCCCAAGTTATGTTTGTTGGTTTGTAAACCACATTAAATTTATAGTTATAAGTATGATGAACATGTTCACCAACTTAGCTATCGATTGGGCCCCACATTATACAATGGTTCCTGTATGGCAGCCAGTCGGCGCGACCGACTGGGGCGAACAATGATCATTAATTATCGCCCCATCTCACAACGAGGTGGATGTGCATCCCCAATTGATAGTTCATAAGGTCTAAGCCATTCAGCCAATTTACAAATCAGATCTTCAAATGGGCTAAATCCAAGTTATCTCACTGCCCAAGTTAGGCGACTACTTTGGGATGATTACCACATTACTCTCCAGTAAACTAACAGTTCGCTATGGAAAACCAACCATTCATAGATGATTTACCCATCAAAAATGATTGTTTTCCATGGCTATTAAGCTATGTTAGTTTACCAGAGGGTAATCCCTTTCCGATTTTCTGCTTTCCGTAAACCCTCATGTTTGTTGACAAATCCCAATGTCGGACACGGCCAATGTCGGACATTGGTCCATGCGGGAGAAACTCAGAAACTACCTGACTCAAGCTCCCAAGCGGGAGACATATCGGTAGAAGCATTTTTCAGACAAAACTCATCAAAACTCAATATACCCATGGCATACCCATGGTATGATATGGTATTGTTGCTGATATTGCCATTTGTTGGCGGTGATGACATGTTTCTCCGCCTACTACCGTTGGAAAAAAGACACAACTCCATCATGTCAATGGGAGATCTTCAGGATCCTAAAATGGAGGTACTGTACCATATAAGGCCATATGAATTGTGGGGATATTCCCTGAAATTAAGGCCTGAAATTTAGGCCTTATATATGGTAGGTACATTGATCATGCTCACCCAGGGCAAAAACCTCCAGCTGGATCATCGGTGGAATATCTACCATCTGTTGTGGCGAGAAATACCCATTTGTTGCTGATACCATCTGGTAAATTAACATATAGACCCTGAAAACCAACAATTTTTGAATCTAATCTTTCAACCCCGACAACTGGCAGGGTCACCCTGCTAATTTAGAGGAGGGTAAATCTCCCTTTTCATTGCTGATAAATCCCATTTATTGTTGATCATGTATATATATATATATACATAATATATATTTATTATGTATTGCTGATAAATTCAATTTATTGCTGATTAATATGTATATAATTATAGTATATATATATGTGTTTTGTATTGCTGATATTCATCCCATTGTGACTGCTGATCGCCACCTGAAAAGACCGTCCACGGAGGTCAGTACCGTTGCCATGCGACAGAAGAACACCTCGGTGATGGGTACCCTCTGGTTATGACTAATATATAGCCATGGTATAGATGGCCCATTTATAAATGGTGTACCTATTAAAAATGGTGATTTTTGGCTATGTTAGTCATAACCAGATGGTATATGATTATGAGGATTCGTGTCATGACGTATGAATTAATGGATATTAATGGAGAAATGTGCGTGATATTCCCATTCTATCTCCGTTTTAAATCACGAGATTTGCTGGTCAACTCATTTGAGCAGTGTTCAAAACCCGCTTTTTGTGGTTGGTTTAGAATGACTTTCCCAGAACGGATCCCATCAATCCCAATATCAACTGGGTAGATCTGGGTAGCATATCCCACAAACTAATCATCACAGGGGTTTTGAACATGGCCCAGGCTTCTTTTCGAGATATGATTTTTGACCACACTGAGGCAGCCGGACCCAACTTCCCAGGCGTTTTGAGCTTCAAGTCTCCTGGCGACTTGGAGGATGGCCCAATCTCCATAGGTTTTTGCTACAATCGGTTTTTGCTGATATTTATTCTTGGTGACAGAGATATTAGCAATATTTGATGATGATATCTAAATATATCTAATTTCTTGGCATAATATTTGATGATATATGATGATATACAATCTGTTTTGGTGACATGCCACTACATCTATCATCATATTTATCAATGATATCAATCTCTTGATCGGCCAGTACCAAAATCCTGGGCCTTTCTTGTGATGGCGGTTCAACATGTTCAACCCCAATTCTTGCTGATAGAATCCCGATGATTGTTAGTTAAATCACACCTTTTTGGTTGTGAAAACACCATCTAAACCTGGTATACTCATTTTCGTTTTGCTTCTCATGCTTTTTCCATCTTTTTCCCACTGGTTCAATCCTTATTTGATATTTGTATCGATTGAATGACCATCTGTAATAAGTTTGATATTGAAATCCTTCTTTTTTCCAGTGAAATCACCTACATCTGGCTACCCATCGGGTCTACATTTCTCCCGTGGCCGTTCCCCGTGTGGCTTTGCAGTCAAGCATCCATCCAGTTCTACGACAGCATCGCACAGCAAATTCAAGAGGTGTTGGAAAGCACCTGAGGATGGACAAAGAAACTTAGCTAATTAGGGATTTGAGTCTCAAAAATGTGGATATGACATGATATGACTTACTAACCATGGGAGAAAAGATTTGACAACACCAACTTGCGGATTCTCATGGATTCTCCGTTTTGATGTCAATTCCTGGGTCAGAGTTTCACAGTTTCACAAATTGGGCCCCTGTAGCAGCCAGGGCCGAAAGCGTCAAAAACTGGCCAGTTGAGTTCACCTTTTCCATGCCATCCACCTCTTGGGGTCTCAGCTGCCCCCGGGGCCCCGGGGCCCCGGGGCCTCGGGTGCGTTCCATCAACTTAGCTCGTTCCTCGATTGCATCTTTGTCCTCGGCCGTCATGGCATCGGATCCTGGGACTTAGTCCATGTGTTGAATATGGTAATTTTGGGATTGTTGTTTTTCGTTGGAGGGTTGAAAAGAACTGAGATGAACTGAGGTTAGGTGTATAGCTCCTGCAAAAGCCTTCCAAAGGGAGAAATGAACTGCTTTGAATTCTGTTTGAAAACTTCAAGTTGCAGTGACAAAGGGGTGAATGTAGCCTAGGTTTGAAGGCGGTCGAGCTACTTCAACAACCACTGGATCTTTGCTGGTCATATCCTCGTGTCCAAGTGTAAGGCATCCGTCATCCAGGGGTCATAGCCGCATGACTATGGAGGAACATATATTAGCCATGCAAACCCGACAGCTCCTTTTCTTCATTCCACTGTCTGTGTTCAGATTATATAAAGAAGCAATTCTCCTACCCTTTGACGGAAAAAAAAACTACCCTTGCAACTAAAATATACTAAAATAACATCTCATGTGGTAAACAAACAATTCCTAGTTCCACCAGAGGTGGGTTGTATGGCGCGTGAACTTAGAGGTCTACCATCAGATTTGCCACATTATCCATTGTATCCCCATTGATTCTTTTCTATATATCTATATAATTGTGTACATACGTATAATATATAATCATTAAATTCAATTGAGAGTTCTATCCCCATCTTCGTTACAGCCCTGTGTCTGAAGTCTTCCTCCCAACTTCGTTGTTTCAACGTCCTCGCCTGCACGACCAACGCGGCCTTGATATTGGCCTCTCTCGCCTCATTCTCGGCCCGAGCCGCTCGAGCTTCGGCCTGCGCAGCGTTTTTCCAGGTACTACTTGAGGTGAGGCCGTTCGGATACGAAGAACCATAGGAACATGGTGGATTTTCACCATACCCATAGGATCCATGGTGCTGGTATATATGCTAACATGACTGGGGTATATTGATGGTAAATGTCACCATATATAGCATACATGGATCCTATGGGATATTTCACCAAAAATAATGGTGATTATATGGGATTCAAGGCCGATTTGTGGCTAAGTTGACGCACCAAAAACTACTGCTTAACGTTTGGGTTGGGGGGGATAGAATTGCACCGCAATCACCATGCACCAGCTGGGAGTGCTTACCAATGCTTACCATCAAAAAACTGGAGATAGCCGATAGCCAGTAGATACATATTATGTACATATTATGTACTGTATGCATATGTATAAATACGGGGAGTGAGCTTGCAACAGTAGCAATTGTCACCAACTGGGAACCCGACGACGGGGAAGTTTCGCCATCTTTCCCAAGCAACATAGGAGATTTATCGCAAAGAAAACGGATATACAGCAATATAACTTGGAATACGAAGAACATGTCAAGTGTGTGACTTTGAACTGATGGGTTTCCATTGCCATTGTTTAACATTATTTGACTACCAAAGGCTCTGTAAACTTAAATGTGTAGGAGAAAACTCGGCACATACAGCTCAAAAGAAGTAAACAAGGAGAACACTAGAGGTCAAACATTGTTGAATACGTATCTAGGCAGCCGAGAAACATAGCCGCTACATGTCATGCCATGTTTTATTGCTTTCAACATCAGTCCATGGATCCAGCCTGGCAAATGCTACCCCAAAACCCGGCGATCAAATCGGAGTAACGATCAAATCCAAAGGTGTTTTGGGATTCAATGTATCTAAAAATTCGTAAACATTAAACAAAGAGAAACAAAGTGTTTCAGGATTAAAGCAGATTTCAAAACATAGATTTCAAAACCCATTTCTACATCAGTTGCGTAAGCCATAGATTTCTAAACATAGTGATGGGCTAAGCGATTTACGAAACGCCCCCGGTTTCGCTTTGCGCTGCCACCTCAGGCATGTGGGCACGCTCTGCGGAGAGGCTGGCTTCTTCACGCGCCAGTCGAACTTCTTCCTGAAAACAGAAGTTGGACATGGATATGACATACATGTGTATAATGTATATAACAACAAAAAAACAGATAGATAGATAAATCATGATAAATCATGATAAATCAATATAGATAGATCGATAGATCGATAGATAGATCGATAGATAGATCGATAGATAGATCGATAGAAGCACAAATGATAAAATTGATCCGTGAATAAACACAAACAAGTGTGTGTGTATATATATAATATTGTGTCAAATAATACACACACATTATATATATATATATAAAGAGGAAAACACATGGGTAACGGATAGTACCTGGAGGATCCCCATCGGTCCTGGAACTATCTCGGAAAATACAGGTCATGAAGATGGTTTCATATGAATATTTGGATGCGCATCCCACATGGTAAGTGGTTTGTGACGAACATTATAAGGCTTCCATATAGAACTGGGGATATTCCATGTATAACATTATATAATTGCGGGTATATCCCATTTGCTAAGCGGGATGCACCCTCAAGTATGGTTTCAACGGAGATGTTGTTGTTTTTTTACATCAAAAAACAACATTTGTTCGTGGGGCACCCTATTTTCGGAAAAAAAACGCACATACCCTCTGGTTATTTAACAGAGCCATGGAAAATGGTCCATTCATAGATGGTTTACCTGGGTTTACCTATTAATAGCATGGTGATTTTCCATGGCTATGTTAGTCATAACCAGATGGCACGGAATCAATGTGACCCAACCAATAATGCCAATGGCATGCAATGGTTACCACGAGTTTTCTGTTGGTTCTTGGCTCTCTCTCTCTCTCTTTCTCTCTCTCTTTCTCTATGTTTGTATACACATATATATATATAATATATATAAAACAACAATAAGAGTAATAATAATACGCATATATGTATATTGTTTGACATGTTGGCCGGCCTCACCATGCATAGAATCATTGTCTGATCCAACAAGAATATGGGTCATGCGATAGAAAGTTATTTTGATATAGAAATATGTCTATGATACATTTACATTGTAGTAGATTTATATTGACATATACCAACACATGCAACAACATGATATGACATGGACTTGTCTGAAATGGGGACGAAAGGTAGGCCAGCAGCTCACCATGAACATCTTCCAGTGGAGTCAGCGACCACCATGAATAAGCAGGAATGGTACAAATTTGTTCTGATAGAGTCTCGGTTGGTTGGGATATCCAACATTAATAACTATGCCACAGCGCTACTTGGGGGTGCAATTCTACTTAACAAATTGTATCTGTCGCCATTGCTAGGGCCGTTATATCCAAACTTCACTTATGGAGGTTACTTGGGAGTTCAGTTCCAGTTAAAAGTGCGTATATGACCATAGTTGTAAGGGTTGTCACAACTAGTGGCGTTCAAAATGCAATGGTTGCACCCGGTTGTACCCATTAAAAAAATAGATCTAAAAAATAAAAATAAAAACAATTGCATCCCCAGCTTTCTCACGGACCTGCGGTCAAACACCATAAATTGAGACATCCCTATTCTAAAACCACACCCAAATCATGCTGTTGGTTGTAATATTACATTATATTATAATCTATTGCTTGATACATCAAAAAATGGTTTTAATCTTATCTTAATCTATTAAATGATGGACCAAGTGTTCCCCAGAAGTGCCTGCACATTTTTTTCGGGTAAAAAAAAACATGATCCTTGCTGTAGCCACCTAAACCTGCAATCGGGGACGTGAGTCGCTCTGCAATGCGTTGCATCCAAACACTGGGCCCACAAATTGGCAATCCAAATTGTGCGACAAGGATTTGAATGAATATATTTGGTGGATAAAAAATTGCCGCCTGGTGGATTCTTTTGGGTTTGGGGCCTTGGTGCATGGTGAAGCTTGTTGTGAAACTGTCGGTGGATTTTTTAAAAAGGAAAATAAAAACAAATAAATTTTCGCCAATTCTTCGCCGCAAACTTCGCGGCATACTCACACTACATACTTACTCAGAAACTTCGCCGCAAACTTCGCCGGCAAAACTTCGCCAGCAAAAATCCGCCAACAAAATCTCGCCAGTTATTTTCATTTGACAAACAAATATGTTGCCCTTAAGGGCACTTACACAAACATGCATGTTCATCGGTATGAACTTGGCCACAATTGAACACAAACGAACATGATAAAATTTCACTCTTACTTGATTCGCAGGAAATTTGGCCTAATAAATGATAAAGCAATATCTCATTCAGATCCATCCGTTGCGGTATCTCCCGTTGAATTCCGTATGAACCCTCTTTGGTTTTTTGACCTCACTTTTTGTTGGTTAAAAACACATATACACTCATTTCATACACATCACAAACCCTGCAATGAAAAATAGCTCTTGGGTTGGTTTATGTATCCCTGTCAAAATTGTGAACTAACAAGCTGTACCAAACTACCCATCCAGTCAGTTTCCCTAGATCTAACCCTCTTATTCCATTAAAAAATATCCCTGCAAAAAACCCTAAGCAGTGCTGGAAGGAACATGAAGAAGAGAGGCTCAGATACCAGGTTAGATTCTGCAAGTTCCCTTTGTGAAGTGCAGGATCTCCTGGACAGGTTCTGTGTAAAAGCTGCTGTGCAAGATCCCTTTGTGTACAAGGTGTCTAGAAAAGATCTCCACAGAAGATCTCTGTAAAAAATCTCAAAGCAAGATCTCCGTGCAAGCTCTCAGAGGTCTCTTGGCAAGATCTCTGTACAAGCTCTCTAAAAAGCATCTCCCGGCAAGATCTCTGTTAGAGGCCTCTTGGCAAGATCTCTGTGCAAGATCTCTAGAAAAGCTCACGTGGCAAGATCTCTGTACAAGATTGTACAAGTTTCCTATAAGGTCTCGTGGCAAGATCTCTTGAAGAGATCTCTGTCCAAGCTCTCTATAAAATGCTCTCTTGGTAAGATCTCTGTAAGAGCCCTCTGGGCGAGATCTCTGTACAAGATCTCTGTAAGGGGTCTCTGTACAAGATCTCTGAAAGAGGTTTCTGTGGCAAGATCTCTGCGCAAGCTCTCTATAAAAAACCTCCTTCTCAAGATCTCCGTGCAAGGGCTCCTTGATTATCAACATGAGCACCGCGTCACAACGAGAGCACTCTGACAGGCCCAAGGTGCCAAGAGGGTTGGGCGAGCGATCTCAAATTTCGCACCGCGCCACAAAGCTATCTGAGAGGCCCAAAGTGACGAGAAGGTTGCCCGAGAGGTCTCCGGGCAACCGTTTCGTGCGAGACTTCCGTCAAAAACGGAAGATGAAGGAGCTTTTGTGCTGTAGAAGGGTCACCAAATTTGCCGTCCCTCCCGGCAACCACCTCGAATGAACATCGGGCCTTAACTATTACGGTAAGAACCCTCCAGTGTGGCCACACTGTTTGGGGAAAATAAGAGATAAAGTGTATATTATATTATATTGTATTCCATTATATAAAATGTGGGTTAAACATAACACATTCTTATTTATTCTTATATAAGATGTTTAAAACAGGTTAGACCTCATTTGAGCAGCGTCAGACACCTATATGTCTATTGGTTTATTGTTAATAGTAGGGTTCTACTAACTTGTTGAAAAGAGATCGGCCAACAATCCATTTTTGGAATAGCAACACACCATAACCATCCACTTCGCAACCATTCGCGCCTCACAAATGCGAGCCATGACCTCCGCTTCGGCCTGACCAGAGATTCAACATCAACCATTGGAGAGTTCTCCGTGTTTCGAATTCTGCTGATGATCTTTCAGTTCTGTCAGATTGTGCCACAAATCACTTGCTGCGCTTTTTTTGTTGCGGAGATGGGTCCTACGTACCTAACGGCTGGTTTGACCTACAAAGAAGTGGGTATGTCTGAAAATGTGGTATACCCCCAATGAAATAGCCATTTAGTAGGGATAATGATCAGCAAAACCATTGGGTGTAGGGGTACACTATTTTCAGACAAACCCAAGTCCATCCGGATGGGGTTTTGCGATGGCCGGTTTCGAATCGGTTTCGGACCTGTCCACAACATCCGTTGACGTTGGATTTCCGGAGGCTACCCCAAATCATCGCCGGGGCCATGGCCATTTTAGTATACCCATGGTGACTTGGGGGATATCAATGGATATCATATATCATTTTATATATTTTAGGGAACCTCCAAATGGGAATATCAAGAATGAAAACCAAAAAACATGCTGCTAGTGCCAATCTGGTTGGTGGTTGAGCCACCCCTCTGAAAAATATTAGTCAGTTGGGATTATTATTCCCAATATATGGAAACAAAAATGTTCCAAACCACCAACCAGCAATCATAAAGGGAAAATGTGAGTTCACACTGCAACATGTGGATCTGTTCAGTGTACAGAAATGACCGCAACTGGCAATAGTTGGTACGGCTTAAATAAATATGTCCAGGGATTTCTTACTATATACAATTCGAAATACCGGTAACAAGTAGCCAATAGAATGACAAGAAAGATAGACTAACTTCACATATTTGAAGTAAGTCATGTCGACTGATGTTTCTCCTTCCTCTCTATCAATCACTTTTAAAGCAGCAATCAGTCGACTGGTTGGCCAATGAGGTTTTCTAACATGCACATATTTATACATATTTACATCTATACTTTGACCAGCTCCTTCCTCCTAACGTTGCAGCGTTGTTGCTTTCTCACAAGTCATGAAAGTGAAGGCTGAAAGTGAAGAATGTCAAACCAGGTCGACTCTGGTAAATCATCTGGCCGAATTTCCGTTCACTTGGACCCCCAAGAAAAACCTGGGATGTAGCGGAAGATCATATACTAGACTTCAGGGACCAACCATATATATAGCTTTGTCATGCTTTATATATGACAATTTAGGGGAAAACAGAACATCTAATGCTTTATCGTGATTTGTCAAACTATACCATATTTTTCCATTCAAATACCATGTGTAATGCCATAAATTAGCCCATAAAACAACTCTAAGAGGCGCCTGTGAATGGCTGACCTGCGTCAACACCCTCAGTGCGACATCCGGAAAGTCTCAACGAAAACGGTGGAGCGATCGGGTTGGCATATGATCGCCAGCATATCTCCAAATATCGATTTGTAGTTTTGTATCAAACTATTGTTAGTTCAGTATGTTATATCAAGTTATATCTACAAATATCGATAATTATTTGGTTACAAATGTTTCCAATATCTACAAATTGGTTACAAATATTTCCAATATCTACAAATTTGTAATGTTTTGTATCAAACCAACAATTTGTTTCAGCTTTCACACGCACAGTTCGATACAAACAGATACAAAATTGTCGCAACGCAACTCGTCCAAAAGGGTAGAATAGGAGGAACGCAACTCGTCCAAAAGGGTAGAATAGGAGGTACTTGTATTGTTCATGGAGTCACTGAAAGGCTCAAGTCTGATGTGGCAGAACGATCAGTCGTCTTGGTAATCCCCAAAAACAACCGGTTTCCGCATTGAACATGATTATATAGTGTTTGGAAAGTACCCTCTGGTTATTTAACATAGCTATGGAAAATGACCCATCTATAGATGATGTACCTATTAAAAGTGATGATTTTCCATGGCTATGTGACAAATAACAAGAGGGTAATACTATTCCATTTCCCTTCATTTTGTCATGTTCGATGACTTTGAAGATCGAGGGGGGGTGTCTCCTTTTCCCTGAAGCGGACAGCGAGACAGTCCAGATGCTGACTATACTTGGTGAAGATTGCCATGAGGGCAACCTTGGACCATCACGGATCACGCTGGAGTCAGTGAATTTTAAGGTGATGTAAATCATTATTTTCATGGGATTTACTAATGAGATCCCATGGGATATCATTCCAATATCACAAGTTATATACATATACCCTCTGGTAATTTAACATAGCTATTGAACATGGCCATAGAAATAGTGGATTTTCCCATTAAAAATGGTGATTTTCCATTGTTATGTTAGTTTACCAGAGGGTAAATGTTAGATTCTAGATCCCCCATGATGGCAATATTTAAGAGTCTGCTATGGAAAAAAAATACCATGTCCAGCGTGGGATATGATTTAATAATTATCACCCGGGAATCCCATTGATTAATGGTACCCGCTTATACTTATACCACTTAATAATCATATCATTTAGTGGTGATTTAACAATGTATATAAAAATAAAGTCTCTACCATGTATGATATCATATTTAACAGTCTGCTATGTTTCCCGTCACTATTTAATATATTTGTAAACAAAAAATATATATGTGTAATTTTCCATGAACATGCTAAATTGACAGAGAGTAAATGAAAAGGATCCAGTACTCGACATGTTGAAACTGTGATTTATCATATATGAATTGAAGTTGGATTATCCAACGTTTAAGACGTTTAAACATATTGTAAGTGTCTATGATGGTAAAGACATGGTAAAACATGGAGAACTGCTCAACAATAAAGCTATTGCAATCGGATGATCGAACAAAAAGTGTGAGAAATGGTTCATATGTTTGCGCACCGTTACACAAAAACTATGAAGAAATTACTGAAACCGACATGTTTAATCCTTGACTGATCCTTATCCTTCCCTGTTAGCTCGTGGGACATGACTATAGATTTCCACACAGCCCCAAGTCACTTGCATCACTTGCATGCAGGTTGCTAAAAACACTTGCAAACCCACGCTGGGTCTGTGCTGCAGTTTTGGGCCTCGAAGCTGTGAAGCTAACTGGGTTCCCATCAAATGACCATTTTCATAATGGGAAAATGATGAACCAATGGATTTTAGAGGTATTTTCAAAAAAACAATGTGTCGCAAGTCGCAAGAAGGCGCAAGAAGGCGCAACATGTGCCTCAGGCGCTGGCTTTCGGCATTTACAACGGTATAGCTGACGAAGAAAACGGAGTGCAACAAGGTCAAGAGCCAGACATAGGGCCGAGGTAACCCCAAGCTGAGCCTCGGGGTGCAGCTGAGCTTTTCTTGGCTCAGCTTTGAGCTAGAGGAATTCACATCGGCTGGGAAAAAATCACATATAATATGTATATTATTGTGTATATATATAATTATATATATAATATTATATAATTATATATATATATATATACGTATATATATATATAGTAAACATATAATACACTACATATCATTATATAGATAGCAACATTATTTATGGACATGATATCACAACAAAGGGGGACAAAAAGCTTCGGAAGCCCGTCCAAGTATCGATGTGAATGCAACGAAGACCATGTGGTTCAGCCAAATGTCCTGGCTTGGCTGGGCCAAAAACATTGGCCGGATGCGGAACATTGTTGGTATCTTAAGGGTAAGTTGTAACCGACCTTTCTGGCTGGGATATACACATGTATAATATTGTATAATACATGGATCCACCCGCAAAATATGTACGTGGGATATTAGGGATATAGCTTAAGGTAAAGGTATATAACATTATATAACACACTTTTAGATAATGTACATGTGATATTACTCACTTTTACTAAGGTACCCAACAGGTGGTATATATTACACTTAACTCAGAGACCACCTAGGTCGATAACCCACAGAGCTCTATGGATGTGGGGTGCTCCAGAAAGAGGACACCCCGAAATTGCCACTTTTTGACGAGGAAATATGGGAAAATTATGATCAACCATGAGATTTTCTGAGACAATTTCCAACCAAACCCCAATTTTTGGACACTTTTGGCACATTCGGTCCCCCGAAGATCCTGACATACGCCAAATTGATAGACCTAGTGCTTCTCTTCTGATTTGTTTTAAGTTTTGATAATGGCAAGTAACCGATATCCACGAGTATCGACAGTATGGACGTTTTCCGTGTTTTTAGACTTACCGCAACTATCCGTAGGGTCAAAATTGGGCACTCCAACATGTATGGAAAGTTCTAATCTGTCAAATCCGCAACTTCAGGGAGATAATCCCTTGTGACGTCTCCCTACTCAGCCAATCATGTAAAATAAACAACATCTAACCAGAGTTTGGAGGATCTCGGAATAACAAACTTCTCAAGCTTTGGGGATTTTGCGAAAGACCCAATTTCAGTGATCCCCTCAACGATAACTGGTTAAACTTTGTCCAAAAAGAATCTTGGTTGTTGTTGGTCAAGATTTGCCCTATCCATGAAGTCAAAAAAAAACATGGGGGGGTCAGCTGACTGGGAAAAGTTATGCCATTACATCCCGTTATATCCCCAGTATCCCCATTATGTTGTCCCATCATATCCCCATTCATTATTATATATACAATGTGGTATAAATATCACCACATGAGACCAACATATAAAATCGTTAAAAAAAACATGGAGATATCATGGGGGTTTATCATTTATCCGAAGCATCAGTGATCAACTGGGTTTCATCCGATCCTCTGAAAAGAAAAAATTTTGGTCCACAATGCAACGCACAGACACGTACGTATACCCGAACGCCAAGATCCTCAGGGCTTAGGGAGCTTGCTACACAGCAACATATAGGCTCCGCCGGGGGGGTTTGCCCGGCTTGGAACAAGGTCGACTGGGACGACATGTCATGAGTGTCCGCAGCTGTTTGTTGTTCTTGTAGTCATGGTGTTGATTTGACTGTGTTTTCTCATATAAAATGTGGTTGTTCACAAGAAGACTTCATATCAGGTTTTCAGATGCAATTGATCATTGAATGTTTTGACAATGTCCAAACTTGAGTTTTTTTCGCCAAATCTGGCGGAAAAAAAAAAAACAATCACCTGTAATTTACAGCGTTTCCATTTGACACGATTTGCCATGAATGCTGTTTGGTGGAGTTTGACTTTGTGCATCGTGTTGCGGATCGGTGGAATATCTTTGCCACCACTTCTTTCACTGTCCCTGACAGTAACTCATATCTCGTTAGCGACATCAGACTTGTGATTCCAAAGAAAGTTTCTTTAGTTTTTGAAAAGCTTCGGTAGATTCGCATTTGTGGTCGTGCAGGGCTCACGTGGCCCAAACCAGCATGAAACGTAGTTTGCGGTCGGACAGGCCGCGGTATCCCGATGGCAGACCGAAGCCAACGTCGCGTACATTGGCAACATCGTCCGGAGTCAACCGCAAGTCAAATCAAAGCATCGATGAGAAGGGCTGGCAAACTGGGTCGAGCAGCAGCAGATAGCAGCGGAGAACACGTGGATCCATTAAGTTTGTACTTCTTGTCCGTGCATCCGGGTTTGGAAAGTGTGACAAATGCTTTTCGAGAATATATGGCTTGGTGATGCCTGGTGCAAAGGACGCCTTGCTCCCAAGGACGCATATCACGATACGTCCTGGTTGATGCACAAGCCCCCAGAGTGACGGAAAAAGACAGCGGAGTTTTTGAGACACATGGCAAGAAGAAATACATTGAACCCAATCAAGATGAGGAAACGATGGTCAATCAAACATGACACTGCGATTGCGTGATAACATGACACACCAGCAGAGTACCATGTTTACATATAAAAACGAACGTTAACACACCCCCCCCCCCCCCCCCCCCCCCCCCCCCCCCCCACCCCACCCACCTCCCACCCCCCCCCCCCCCCCCCCCCCCCCCCCCCCCCCCCCCCCCCCCCCCCCCCCCCCCCCCCCCCCCCCCCCCCCCCCCCCCCCCCCCCCCCCCCCCCCCCCCCCCCCCCCCCCCCCCCCC
>Ga0126342_10001412_pt1 | contig 33698 bp, 20 predicted proteins | sample Cyp1metagenome_FD_92528 | JGI IMG/M metagenome (GOLD analysis project Ga0126342, IMG submission 92528) | Coral microbial communities from Lord Howe Island, Old Settlement Bay, Australia - Cyphastrea 1 metagenome | ecosystem: Host-associated > Invertebrates > Cnidaria > Coral ...
AAAGAAAAAAGCTTTAAAAAATGAAAAAAATGAAAAATGTTTGAACAAACAGAAACAAGACCAAGACACAATTGTGTATCCTGACACAATGACACAATTGTGTATCCTGACACAATTTAAAAAAAATAATATAAAAATTATTATAATTAAAACTAAAAATAAAAAATACTTAAATTAAAAAATGTTATAATTAAAAATAAAAAATAATTTAAAATAAAATAAAAAATAATTAAATTAAAACTTATTATAACTAAAAATAAAAATAAAAAATAATTTAAAATAAAATAAAAAAAATAAATTAACAATTATTATAATTAAAAATAAAAATAAAAAATAATTAAAAATAAAAATAAAAAATAATTAAAAACTAAAAACACAAAAAAATGAAAAAACAACTTACACCAAAATCTTGTGGACACAAAACTGTACCCCTCGATCATTTCCAAAGATACAAAATAATTTTGGAGTCTGTGGACACAATCCTGTATCCCCACACTAATCTGTATCCCACATTAGGCTTTTATTTTTAGCTCTATCCTGGTGAGGATTTGGGGATTTGAGCAATTCGGAGCGATTTGGGCATCCGTATTCCCAATAAAAAATGTGGAGCAAAGGAACTACTCAGAGTTCCCAGCCAAATGGTAGATTTCGTGGTCATTTTTTGTGGGAAAATACATGGAACATTTGATGGATGGGCTGTTCCCAACTGAATTAGCTGGTGATTTTCCATATTTGTGGTATGTTCAACCAGCATATTTTTCGGGGGGTTGAAGACACTAACTAGTCAATGTTATTGTCATTGCTAATGTGGAAAACAATGGTTTTTACGTCAGTATTTGGATGGATAAATTGAAAATGCACCATAGTCATAGTTGTATAAGTTAATATAAGTTAATATGTAAATGCGATAATTGATATTATGTGATTTTTCAGACATGATGGCAGTTCAACCAGGATTGGTCATTTGAGATGAGTCTCTTGGTCCACAAAATCATTGAACTTTGCCCAGACCAACCCAATATTCATCAGCAATTTTAATTTTCTTTATTTTTAAAATTCTCCCCATCAAAGTTGCTAATAAACCGCGAGGTCACCCATTCTGAGAGACATCCGCATACCAGAGACGTCGAGACGTTTCAGAACTGGCTGAAAAACAGAGAACACACACATTGCAATTTCATTGAACACATTATACATGATGATCAACTTACAGATCATGCACTTTAATTTTCATAGGTATATTATAACCATAGTCCAATCGGGGCCGCCTGTCTCCCAACTTATAGGGGGTTATAATCCCATGATTATACCAAGTATGCTGTCAATATATCCCACTAATATAAAGTGTATCCCATTCCTAAGCCCGTCACATCCCATAACTCATATCCCATCGAAAATCCCATGAATGGGATTGAGATGTTCATCAATCAATTTTCATAGCTAAATCATGATAAAATCAGGACCAACCATTCAATTGGAATTTCAGGATCCTAAAATGGAGGTACTGTACCATATTTTTGGCCATATTTTGTGGGGATATTCCCTTGCATAGGCCTTATAATATATATATATATGTATATACACCTCCAATCAATCGGTTCCTGAAATGGCCATTGAACCAATGGATATCTTGGGGTCACCGGCCATGGTTGCCCTGGCGCCATCTTCCAGGCACCTGCGGTCCGTTGCAACACATCTCCCCCCAGCCGCGGCTGGTGCAGAGCTTCATCAGTCGCTCTGCAGATCAACTTCCAGGTGCTGTTCGAACTTGGCGAAGTGTTGGATCTGTTGTGTTTATGGAGAAAAACAAAATATCCCGGCAATAGACCCCAAACAGTGTGGGGGGTAGTAAAAAGATCATGTATGATAATGTTGATGATGATGTTAATGTTGATGACGATGCTGATGATGATGGTGATGTTGTTGTTGATGATGATGATGGTGATGATGGTGATGATGGTGATGATGGTGGTGATGATGAGGAGGAGGAGGAGGATGAGGATGATGAGGATGATGATGATGATGATGCTGGTGATGATGATGATGATGGTGATGGTGATGGTGATGGTGATGATCATGGTGATGATCATGGTGATCATGATGATCATGATGATCATGGTTTTCATGATGATTATGATGATAATGATGATAGTGACGATGATGATGGTGATGGTAATGGTGACGATCATGATATCATGGTGATCATGACGGTGAATGATGATGATGATGATGGTGATGATGATGGTGGTGATGATTATGGTGATGATGAAGATGATGATGTGGATGCTGAGGAGGAGGAGGAAGATGATGAAGTTGAGGAGAATGATGTTGAGGAGGAAGACCGATCCCAAGACTGGGAAGCACACTTTGTGCGAGCGGGCGCAATCGAAATGCACACGGACATTTCACAATACGCGTATCCTGCGGCCAGCGTTTTGCGCGAGCCTGTGCAGTCGAAATGCACATGGACATGTCACAAGAGGCATTTTGTGCAGAAATTTACAGGGAAAATGCCGGACGCTTCCGATACCACCTCGATTGGACACCGGGCCTTACCGTAAGAACCCCTCAGTGTGGACACACTGTTTGGGGAAAGAAAGGATATTAAATTTTGGTGGCTAGTTCTTGTGAGTTTTATTGAAACTAACTTTTCACTGTGGCCTACCTGATATGAAATACCCCTGTTATCCACGCTTGTACTATATGATATTATATGGTCTATATGGGTTGCGTAGGACTGATCTTGTGATTCCTGGGATTCACATCCAAGGAACCCCATTTTTGGTTGAAGGTTTGTGAACTTTATGACGGGATATTTTTTTTGTAACTGATATGTTGTGGCCAAGTTGGTTTACAACTCCAACAACTGTTGGGTTTATGGTAGCTAGTCATATTCAAAACACACAGTAACCGAAGGGCACCACTTGCGGTGAAATCATCCAATTTTGAGGGTGAGTCATTTTTTTTAATCTCATGGTATCTCTGGTTGATTTGCCGGTTTGAAAATTATCAGATAATTTTACACCAATTTGGCCAGATTTATAGGCGTACGGATGTGTACGGTGTTGTCCCCATTTTGTTCGAGCGAAACCCTTAGACACTTGGCGAATGTCCTTCACTTACATCTGCGCATCCACTTCCCACCAGGTGGTGCCTTGCAGTTATGTTTGTTGATTTAAGTTAAATTTGTTTAAGTTACCACCATTAAGATCCATTAAGTACATACTGTATCTATGATATATTTAGGTAACCCCAAGAAACACAATCGAGTTATTTGCACCAACGTACCCAACAATTTGGTGTTCAACACCTTGCAGCTGCTATTGGCCGCAGGCCTCACGTCCTCCAGTTTCAACTCCCTCACCAACTGCTTCGGCTTTGGTTCACCACGCCCCCCCTCCCCGGCCGGGCCGATGGCGGGGCGCTTTGAGGTCCGAGATTTGCCGTTGGGTTGCTGAGTGAGAACTGTTCATGGCGATGGTGAACAATGGAAGTGCTAATATATATATATATATATACCCAGAGGATCCATGTATGCTATATATGGTAACATTGACCATCAATATACCCCCAATGTTAGCATATATACCATACATGGAACCTATGGGATATGGCATATGGGATGCATTTGGGTCTATCCGAAAAATGTTGGGACACCCGACACCCCTTCAATTTTAATGGTCGATCATCAAAGAAAACATGTTGGATCATTTTGTCGCATCCTAAATACAACCCTGGTAACCATCGAAAACATTCGAAAACTATGAAATTACATGAAATTACAATGAACGAGAAACATGAAAAAAAATACTGTACGGAATGGTCGTTGATGGTTGTTGGGTTCTACTCCAGAAGAGACTGACAGAGGTTGACCTGCGCTCAGATTATGGTGTGAGGTGGCGACTCAAGCCACATTGAAACAAGCATCACACATGGTTTTTAGTAGCTGAAATGACGGTTGTGTGGAACTGTTGTGGATGAACACCATACCAACAAACAATAAAATCGTGCAGTATTCTTCTATGTCCGATGGGAAGGGTATAACAAGGTATGTCAACGCTTGATCGGCAAAAAAGGAGAGAGTTTTGCCCTTTTAAAGCAAACGGAATTTGTCCCAAGGCACATAAAACTGTTAGTTAATTGGTTAAAACTCTCGCAATATCCTGAAATGTTTGACAAACCATGAACAAATATCAGAAGATCTTTGCGATGTGGCTGAGTTCTTGCTTGACTTGATCCAGCGGTTCGATGTTCCCACCTGAGCCCCGTAGATCATTTTACCATTCAAGACCACTGTAGAAATCTCTGCAAATCATGTTTGGCATTGTTTCTCCAGATGACAATCAATAGAAATTGCCTCAAAACATATTATGTAATGTGGTAAACCCAATACTAGTCACCATCCCTAATAGAGGTTTATTAGTGTGATTTATTGGTTTTATATCTGGCAAAAGGATGATGTTTAGCATGACCCCCGGTCATGGTTTGTGAATGGGATTGTTTATGTTACTATTGGGTTTATCACATTACTGTAATGAATAACACATATGTTGGAATATTTATAACTTATGTAAACACTTAACTTATAACCGATAAGCGTACCGTATCATATTCTAAACATATATAAACATATAGATACATGAATAGTATATAAACATGTAACATATTGTAACACAATGTGTATATATATATAGTCAGTACTTATACATATATATATATATACACATACAGTATCTATGATCTTTTATGGCTGGTTATGTAACAAGCAGATTCAGCCAGGCGAGTTTTGTCGCCTTCTGAGGCTTTTGGCCCTTCGATCCCAATCTGCCCGCGCTGCGCGGTCAGCTGCTGGCCGCTTTGGGTGCCAGCAGCAGCAGCCGCTTTGAAACTTGGCGCTTCCGTTGGCGGCCAGGGGCCACGGAAAGTGATAAAAGTGGTGGGTTTTATGGGATTATTTCATGGGGAGGGCGGCATGGGAATGGAATAGTTAGCTATTTTCTAAGCTGGTGACCAGAATAGTGAGCTAAGTTGCTGCACATAACTCCAGTTTGACTGTTGGGTTTATGGTAGATATATCGAACTACTGTGGTTTAGAAACCAACAAACATAATTGGGGGTGTCAATACTAAGTCATGGTCATCCATGACTTGGATGATTTGGGGGTATCCCTACTTTAGGAAGCACCCAGATGGGGAACAAATCGAAAGATGAAGCTGACAGAAATCAAGAGACTTTAATATTTAAAGCCATACCCCTTATCGGGAGAGTTGGTTAGCTAAAATCATCAGTTCATCTCTTGTATTGTCCATGAGTACATGATTTGTTCAGCAGTGTTTGGTTTGCAGAATGGTGAATCTGTGATGTGGATATGTAGGTAACAACTGAGAGTCTCGATCGGAATCAAAGATGACATGGACCTTGCGAGGAGGAGCTCTCCCAGGTATCCTACATGGGGAAGGCGGCTGACCCATCGCTGGATATCATCCCCACCACCAGAGACCAGCAGCGAGGATCCTATGGAATCACCACAGCAGGTGCTGTTTTTGACCATCCCCAAGTCCAGTAGGGCTCAGTGGGGCTCATGTTGGGTCGTCATTTGCAAAATCTTGTTCTTACTGGTGCGTTTTACGTAGGGAATGGAAGGGTTGCTTGGGGGTTGCTGGGATTGTTATTCGTTATTGTGGATCATTCCCGAAAATTCCCTACGTTTAGCACCAGTAAGCATAACCATATTACTATTACTAGATCCCATATCAATACATGTCAATACCATTCACCACTGTTAATCACCAAAAAAGACACCGTTCATAGTAATTGGTTAATCCCTATTAACAATACCTCAATTGGTTAATCAATACACTGTTAATCAATACATATCAATACCTTAATTATGGTTCATCCCTATGAATCATATTACTATAGCAAACTGTTTGTTACTCTTACTGTTACTAGTACTAGATCCCATCAACACCATTAACCACCGTTAATCCCTATTAACAATTAATCAATGGGAATTTCAGGATCCTAAAATGGAGGTACCTACCATATATAAGGCCTATAATATAAGGCCTATGTAAGGTGATATCCCTAGAAAATATGCCCTTATATGGTACATTCCTGAAATTCCCATTGAATTAAGGAAACCTGCCATTTCACAACGGTGCCCTGGCCGGGCCCTGGCTGGCCCCATGGCCCCAGGAAGCGATGACGGGGTTTCACGGCGGCCTCAACGATGGCCCCTCGAAACGATGGCCATCGCCTGAAGATATGGTCCATCCATGTGCGAAAAGCCATGGGAAAATGGGAAAACCATAGGACAAGCCATAGTAAAATGGAGGTTTACCATCATATTGGGAATTTCAATAGAATTTACTGGTTGGTGGTTTGGAACAATGCCATAAACAACAGCCATGACTGGGAATATCTATGGTTAATCTATGGTTAATCTATGGTTAATAATTGGAATAACATAATTTATCTGGTTGGTGGTGACTGGAACCATGGAATTTTATGACTTTCCCATCATATTGGGAATAATCATCATCCCAACTGAATAACTCATATTTTTCAGAGGGGTTGAAACTACCAACCAGATTTAACGACTACACACTTACCCTTTGGTAAATTAACATAGCGAACTGGAAAATGGTCCATTTATATATAATTGATTTACTTGTTAGACATGGTGATGTTCCACCGTTGTGTTAGTTTACCAGAGGGTAACTTCAATAGAAATAATAATAAAGAAGCAACTTAATTGTTCAATATTTGATTTATTTGGATGAAGTTTTGAAAAGTGACTTTTTCAATCTTTATGAACTTTTGGTAACCCCCAAAAGATCGAATTTACGGAAGGATTTACCCAAAAAACATGTCAGGGGTTGCGATAACATAATTAATATAAATTATAGATTATAATGATTTAAATCCTAGATTGGCGGTCGAACATGGACCCAGAATAGGCGGGCACCCCCCAAATTCCCAAATGAAATTTATTTGGGAAAATTATTGCACATGATTCACGTGATGACCCTACTTTCAGAGGAGCACATCTTGTGCTAGTAATTAGATTGCAAGTTTATGAATAGATGGATCCATCAGGGTAATGTGTGGTATATAATTTCATATTTGGTATGTATTTTGGCATGATTAAAATTGCATTGCCATTTTGATAAATGTCATTGCAACTTTTCAAAATCAAATTTATTTTTGTATGTCATTGGACAATTTGCCAACCAACTCAAAACAATATACATTATTGCATGGATATCTAAGATTCAGGTATGGTAAATAGGTATGGCTTAAAACTCAGATATCAATGGACCCACACATTTTGTTTTTTTGGATTAAATAGATCAAACCATCCACTGTTGGGGGTCTAATCATTTTGATCATGCAATCATTCGGATTAATAGACTATAGGTTATGTTGCAAATCCTTGAAATGGGAGATTTACCAACCTTCGTACATTAGTTTTCTCCTTCAAAGCCAACAGCTGGAAGGTAGCCTTTTCTGATTGGCTGTAGTAAATGAAGGCATATTTAGATGCCCACAAGGTGGTGCCCCAGTTACAAGTTGGTTTATAACCCCCATTAATCATAGTTGTAGGATGTTGTAGGTATCATAAACCAAACTTATTGGAGTTATAAACCAACTTGGCTAATTATGGGGCACCACTTATATCATGGTATATCACGGTATATCATGGTATATCATGGTATATCTATCATGAACCCAAGTGAAATTGGAGTTATAAATGTTACGCACCAACTCAGCGATTCCGGCCTGGGGCAGCACCTTGCAATGCGTCCGAAGGGGATCATTAAATATGGAAAATTCTTGGCAAAACCATGCTCAACCACCAAATTAAGTGAGGCTTTAATCAAATTTTCCGACAAGAAACTCTAGACAAGCCCATTCTTGTTGATTCTACTCTCCATGTTTGTTGTTTATCAGAATTGTGTTGCTCCAACTGTCACCCAAATGGACTTGTTGCGTCTCTGCAACTTTGCTAAGGTATTTGGTTCTTGCGTGGGGCTCCAGGTCGCAAACTTCGGCGGGGCGGGCCAGTTGGTCTCTACCAAGAACGATAATCAAGTCTTTACAGTCTATAGAAGCTGCCGTGCGTGTTTTGATGTGTTTTTAGGTCTTTTCATGAATCCCATATGCTCAATGTATGGAATATTTACCTACATTTACCCAACAAATGGCCCAAATGTAGGTAAATATACTATACATGGAGCATCTGGGAATTGGTATTCAGGAAATGAAAGGTGGATCCAGCTGGTTTCCAAAGAAACTCATGCATCTGAATTCCAGCCCGCCTAGAAAGTCGCAGACCATAGTGTGTTTCCTCCACAGAAATCACCACATTAGTATAGTATTTCCAGGGAAAGCTACAGGGAATCCAGAAATTGCATATGTTCAATATAAATCCTTTTTCCATGTTGGTTTTAGATGGTTTTGTGGGTTCTGATCATGCCTTCGTTTAGTCACAAACTTATCACCTTAATTTGGACAGTGCACAGGATTGATGTCCCCTTGAACATTGACTGTTTACCTACCCTTATTTGGTCGGTGTTTTTATGGACAACACGTACTTCAGTAGAGTAACCAAAGGACACTCGCTCATTTGCGGATTATGCCCATGGTATCCCATGTTTTTTGTTCCTTAGCATCGATCCATCCTGGAATTGGTATATATATATATTAATATATATATATATAATATATATTAATATATATATATGCGTCAAAGAATGCCATAAACAATGCCATAAACAACAGCCATGACTGGGAATATCTATGGTTAATCTATGGTTAATAATGGTTAATAATTGGAATAACATTATATCTGGTTGGTGGTTTGGAACATGTCTTATTTTTCCCATCATATTGGGAATTTCATCATCCCAACTGACGTTCATATTTTTCAGAGGGTAGGTATACCACCAACCAGATATATATTCTATATATAACATGTTATAACGTATAACCAGCCAAAAACCGAAGAAAGCAAACTGGATGCTTGATCTGGACGCAAGATCAATCCCAAGACCACTTTTCGGAAAAGGACAGAATTGTGTCGGCTCGCAGGTGAGACTCTGGTGCTGAAGTTGGTGAAGTATGATAGGCGGCAAGATGTTGGGCTGGAGTGGTTGTTTCGCTTGGCCAAGGCATCCCAATTTTTTCCCAAATCATCACATGTTTGCATATGTTTGCCATTTGCACAGAATCAAGGGACAAAAAATCATGAACTCACTTCTCTTGCACCGTATCTACACAATTCGCCGTGGGAAAATGGAAAAAACCACAGGTCGGTCTCCCCAGAAGGATAGAACCGTTCAACCCGACATATCAAACATGGGACTTGGGGAAAAATGACCAATGTGGTAAACCCAATGCCATAAACCATCCCCAAAATCACAGTAAATGAGTGATACAAAATCATCCCCAAATGGTAGGTTCAGTATTGCGTTTCCCACATCAAGATACCTTCATAATATACCAGAATATACTAGTACTGTTTTGGGGATAAACAGGATAACCCAACCTGACTCGAAGGAAATATCTCGGAACTTCAGTCGCGAGGTTTGCTCCTCCTCAATTGGTGGAAGAGCGTATTTTCTCGAAGTTGTATCAGGAGCGAGATCTTCTTAAGGGGCGGGAGGCTCTGGGGCACAAAATTGATCAAACATTGGTTAGTTGCTGTTGAACTGGGAGAACAATTGAGTTATTGAAAAAATGGTTTGGTTGATGATTTAACTATCTATACTGTATATAATTATATATATATAGTTGTTTTTGTTTATTGGAAAAGTGATCAACAATTCGTTTCTGTTGAAGTACATACATGAGAGAAACTATGATGTTCGGCAGGTAAGCTTTGCCAGAAAGATAGATCAAACATGAGATAGAGAGAGAGAGAGAGAGAGGCGGAGTTATATTGATCTGGAGAGACACCAAATGGATCCAAATGGTAGTTTTGATAATGGGGTGATCCCCAATTGACTGTTGTGTTGGACATTTAGGTGAAGCCATGTGGATTGGAAGCCATTTGGCAGCGAGTCAGCCAATAATTTTCCCGTGTTCAACGGGTTCTTTTCGGTGTTGGACATAAATGCAAGTGGTGTTCCGAAACTGTTCGTCACTTATTTTTGTTGGTGAGTTGCTCATCTTGCTCACTTAAAAGCATCTTCTTATTAACCATTATAAGCGTTAGCCCTCTTATATAGCAATATTTTATAGCCATTGTGTAGCCATGTTATAGCCCAGGGTCGGTGGGATTGGCTCAACGATTCGCCCGAAGTGGCCGGTTGGCCAAAACGATGTGCCGTTGATTTCCCCCAGTTTTTGTTGATCTTCTAATTCCTTGCAGGTTTTCAGTGGTGTTATGGTCTTCCATGGTTTTTATATGTTTTTATGTTTCAATGTAAAAAAAAGTGGTAGGCCCTGGACCTTACCCCTTCTTCAACGGTTGTCATGCTCAAAACATCTCAAAACTATAATTTATATATACATATCAACAAATTTAATCAAATTTATATATATATATATCAACATATATTATCAACATTTATCAACTACATAGCTGTAACTATTTCCCCAATTGATCTTCTCCATTTTGGTCTTCGCTTCCAACAGCGACTCCAGCACCCAGGAGGTGCCACACATCGCGGAGGATGCGCACGTGGCCTTTCCCACGAAGGTCTTCCGATTGCTGGGTCCCAACAACGTGCGAAAGCACGCGCCTGGGCCGCGCCTGGGAGGCCGCTAAAGCGTGGACAACATTTTATGGAGAACATTGGAGAAGCCAACAAAAAGGAGGGGTTAATATGATGTTTAACATTGTTTAACATTGTTTAACTTGGGATGATGGAGTGTCAAGAAGAGCTGTTTTTTCCAATAGCAACGAATACCAAATTACGTTCTTATTCACATCAAAGCATGACAATTCTGTCCATTTTGGGAACTACAGGGTGCCGAAGGTTGGTGAAAGCTTCGGGCGTGGTGAATTGGTGAACTGGTGGTTCCTAAAATGGAGTACCTTTAGGTCATCCTTAACGTTCTTGGTCATGTTTCATGGGGCTTCCCCAATTTTGTATGGGATCCCAATGTTTGTTTTGATTATGTGGGTGTCCCCAATCAAGGCATTTCAGCTCAGGGAAGCCCCCCGTTAGTACCTGTGCTGTCTCCTAAGTGGGTTTGCCGTACCCACGGGCTAGCCATAGCCTTTTGTGGCATTGGTGGTGCGCTGCTTGCAAGTGCTCTGGTGGCACAGAGCAGGCCACTACCCACCTGATCCCTGAACCTGCTCTTCCGCGTGGACCTCTCCGAGCTCTACACGCTGGCAGCTCACGGTGTATGAGATTGGTGTTCCTGGTGGTTTTTCTGCTCGGGCACTATTACCCCTTCACAGAGGAGAGCGCAGCGTCGGCTCCGACAGCAGGCAAGACTTCGCTGGCATCTGCATCGAACAGGGATTGCAATACTTGCCAGAAGTCAGATCGCGCAGATCTATCAGCAGCTCAGGGCTCATCATTCGAAGGACCCGTCCTTTCTACGCCGGCTTCGTACAGAAATGGCGGCTTCCGATGCTTACCCTTGGCTTTGTCGTTGTGGTCGCCGCAACCGCAAGACCATGGACTATTGTCCTTCGTGCACTCGCCATTGGCGAACTGGAACTCCGATCGAGCAGCACGAGGAGAGGAGCTACGCTACTTGGAGCGAAGACCAGCGTGGATGGGATGCTCCATGGGTGCAGTCAGGTTCTTCGCCTCGGCAGAGAACTACCAGTCCAAGACAGCGACAGCCCAAGAAGAACCGCCGCAAGAAGAACAAGCCGCAGATGGAAGCCGATGGGCGGAATCAGTCTCGCGGTCGAGGTCCGGCTTCAGCTCAACAACCGTTGACTCCGCCGCCTCCGCCACCATTGCCGACCGCGCCGCAATGGGCGCACTTGCAGAACACTGTCCTGCCTGTAGACACACCGACGACTGTGACATCCCCGGAGGCGCAACAACTCAAGGAGTGTGTCGCCCTGCTGAACAAGTACGAAGAAGGACTCCCACTGGAAGTCCAGTCTTACGTTCAAGGGATCAAGGCCAAGGATGTCAAGAGGTCAGTCAAGACACTCCATTCGGCGGTCACATCTATGGGACGATCCAGGGACGAGCTCCAAGCGGCAATTGCCGCCAGATCTCAGATGCATTCTACATGGCGTACCTTCCTTGCGGACAGCATCACCAGGTTCCAAGCTTATGGCCAGGATTTTGCCACCCAAGAAGAGCAATTGGTAGCAAGAATCCAGGAGGCAAAGAAGGCCTTCGAGCAGGCCAAAGAGAACCTCAGTGTGGAAAAAGCCAAGGCAAGCTCCCTGGACACATCGGTGCAGGAGGTGTCAGACGAGGAGACGGAGATCAAAGATGTGGTACTTGCAGCTCCCGACAAGATCACGGAGAGCCTGAACCACCTCACAAGCAGCCTCGAAGGACTGCGATCACAAGCTGCCGATTTGGAGAAGGAGGAACAGAAACACAAAAGGCCAAGATTGGCAGATGCAGAGTCAGCCAAGCCTGGTTCTGGCGATACTGCCATGCCATCTTTTGGCTAGGCCGATGTCACGTGACGGAAAAGTACGGACATCAGTGGCCTTTGGTTGGGCAAGGTCAGTTTTCGAACACCTTGCAGTGGAATTTGTCCATTGTCGATGAGTTCAACTTCATGTCGACGTGGACATCTCGGGAATGTGCTGCCTCTTTGGCCTTTGAGCTTGGTCACCCTGGGTCATACCCTGCGAAGTCAGGGAAGCCCCGATCTCCCAAGACTGTCAGAGTTGGATTTCGTGATGAAGTTCGCGTCTTTCTTGGGGATGCTGACACTTTGAGGATGAGATCATTTTCCTTCAGTGAACCTTGTCTCGCCAAATGGCATGCCAAACCTTGGGCTAGACGCCCAACTGAGCGATCGGCACATGTTCAGTCATCGCCATTTTGGCAGTTGTTTTTGAATGATGTGGATTCAGATCCACCAATTATGAGTTGCAAAATAATCGACAACCATGGACGCCCGGATGGCTTTCCTGCAGATGGCAGTGACCATGGTTTTCCTGGACGTGATGGACATGGACAGCCTCCACCACGCATCCCGGACTTCACCGACAATATCATTGCGGCGCTTGGACACACATTGACTCCATTTGGTGGCCAGCCCGGCAATTTTCTTGAAATTCGCACGTGGTTTGTGGATCATTCTCAACCACAACAACATTGGGCATCTCGCATGATTTCACTTGAAGGAGACCAAGCCACATGGATTCAGCAACTGCGAGACGGCTGGAATGATGTCCTGGCACCAGACATTCCCACAGCCTACCAAATTGCTCATCCACAACCTGTCCGAGGTCATGCTGACATGTGGGTTACTTTGGACATCATTCTGTCCCAGAACATACACATTCGTCGATATTCTGGTTTGGTCACAGTGGCGTTTCTTGATGACTTGGAGGGCAACATGCGCTTTGCAGTGGCACATTCTTTCCCTCGCATGGTCAGCGGTTTTCTCATCATTGATGCAGTGGACTTGCACCATCTTTGCTCGCCCATTTCTTCCAGACGTTGCTCTATTTCTCATGGATGGAATGCCATTCCAGTGAATGCGGATGCAAGACATTTGATGCGTTCTGGGCATGCATTTCAGATTTTTGTGCCTGCTGATTCACAGCAAGATCCGGATCGGCTTGTCGAGGTCCCGGATCCTGCAGCTGTTGATGAGGGACATGCAGAATTTGGCAGTGATGTTCCCATGCAGGACAATGATGAAGAGAATCCACCGGATGAAATGTCTCCTCAGGATGATGATCTGGAAGATCCTGATCCTGGAACTCCTGATTCGAGTTCTTCAGAGTTGCCACGTGATATCCTCACATTGCTCAACTGCTTTATCTACCGACTGAATCATCCACCGCTACACTTGTTCCTGAACTACGTGGCTGGTGCGCCGCTCTTGATTGAGCTTGCGCATGTACTTCGGGCACCACGAGAGTCATTTGTTGCATCTTATCCAGTCTGGGTACGCATGGTTGGGCAGGCTCAAGAAGATTGGAGTATCATTGTACAACATCTTGATGACATTCCTGCGGCATCCGCAGATCAATTGGTGATCCTCGACGTGGAGGTGCATTTCCCGCACTTGGTAGGGCGAGTTCCAGCGTTTCCTGCCGCCATTCGTCGGGTTCTTCGTGTGCCACCCGCCATCACTCGACAAGATGTGCTCAGATATGCGGGCGTCTATCAATATTGTGTGGTCCAGCATGACAGCTGTTTGGTCTATTTCAACAATGAGGGATGGCCGATTCTCCGCCCAGGCCCTCGGCAAGTTCAACATGGTTCATACTTGCGTGTCATCGTACCACCCGATCGTGACGGCGCCATCAACACCTTGCAAGCCATACGGCAGGTTGAAACATATGTTGCGGGCTTGCTTGCATCGCCTGGCCCTGGAGCACCATCACCGGCACCAGCGCCGACGCCGATGCCTTCACCTCCATCCATGGGATCAGGACAGCTGCCCACGTGTATATCTTTGCACAGTTTGGAGATTTGGCATCGTGAACTTCGAGAGGCCTTTGATGCCCATGCTCACATTGAGAATACAGATGAAGGGAAAGCTTTGTATGCTGATGTTTGGTTCATTGACAATGTCAACTACAGAACATGTCGCCAGCCGGAGAAGGTCAAGTTGCTTGACGATGATATCAGTTGGTTCCCCCAGATCATGGAGTGTTGGATCCATCAGATGCAGGCTTCGGTACCTGTGCGGCTTCATGTTGTTCAGCCACTTCCACCGGCAACATCTCTGCAGTCCTTCACACTACATATCCTCATTGAGCAAAATGTCATGGAAGCCAGGGCCGCTGCCGTGCTTTCTATGCACATTCAAGAGCGTCTTGAGGACAAACTTTGGCAATCAGCTTTCTCTTTGCCTCGTTGGGTTTCTACAGAGGACATCATCGATGCGACAGAGCTCAACTTTCTTTGTGAAGTTCGACGTTGTTTTGCAGTTTGCGGTAGTATGCACTTTCAGCGATTCATTCGCGAAGAAATTGCTTCGGGCATCAGCATCGAGATCTTTAGTCGGCATTTTCGAGATCATGAATGTGACCCTTCTGCCAGCAGTCGACATGACCCATATGTACCTCGCATTGTACGAGCTACTTCTGGTAGGTCTCTCATGCAACGAGCAGCACGTCAAAGTCGGGTGAGTTCTTCCGTTGTAGCTGATTTTCAAGATGATACTTTGGAAGTATCACATCCTCATGTTGAGAACCCTGCTTTGACCTTGCATGGATTATGGCAACATCATTTCGCTCAGTGCACTGAACATGACCCGGACTTGCTATTGGTCGAGACTTGGTATCTTGATCATCTTCGCCGTCCTTGGTCCACTGAAGTGCGGCTCACCCAGTTGGGACGTGATTTCCGAGCTTGGGAGCCTCGTATCCGACGGGCTTGGGCAGACTGAATCATTGCTTCTCGTCCGGTCGAATTTCATGTGGTGGTCCCAGAATCACTGGATCCAGCGAGTGGAGTGCGCTTCCAGATTCTCATTGTGCAGCAGCCACAGCCCATGCGTCGCGCTGTACTTCTGGCGATTCAAGATGATACAGTTGCACATGATTCGCGATATCGTTTTGCAGCTACTATCTCCAGTACGGTTGACCACTGGCAGCTTCTTGATCTTGCGCATTATCAGCAATATTGCTTGGAATGGTATCAGTGGTTGACTTGTCGCACCTTTCTTGGTTCACGTGATCTCTCTGATGGAACTATCTTGCAGGTTGACGATGGAATGGGTTTCAATCTTTGGGTAAGCTCTCGATCGGCACCTCCACATGTCTCATTTGATGATGAAGAGGATGCGCAAGCGGATGCCGCTGCATTTCTGCAACTACATTTTGCCAAGCTTCTTCACAACGCTCACAGTCTCTTGGACAAGGACGTGGCGCTGGATGGCAGCTCTCCTGCCAGCGAGGAGCCATTTCTGATGGCAAATTTGGCGGTGACCGATCGCAATAGCTGCGTACTTCGGGGCTTGACCATCGCTACTCACCAAGTCATGCAGGAGCTGGTGGAGGCATTATCAAATTCCACTGCTTCGTTCTATGCTGGTGAATGTGGTGCCCACCTAGATGCCCCCACTCAGAATTGTACGAAGCCCAAAGTTGTATTATCGTTGGAGACTTGCTTGCCGTGTCCTTTGCCACCGATATCAGTTGATGGTGCCATGTTGATGCACAGTGACTCTCCGGATTGGCAAGATCGATTGCATCAGGCGACTCTCCAGTTCAATTGGCTGCCTGACGGTCTTCAGCTCCATGCATGTACCTATGCGGCACTTTCTGATCCTCATCGTTTTCGTGAACCCAACTTTGCTGGTCAGACGGTCTTATTCATTGATGGGGCGGCTTATGATGGTCACGCAGCATGGAGTGTGGTGTGTGTGCAGTTTGACAGCTTCGGTATACCAGCGCTCTTGGGGACAATGGCTGATTCTGTCTGTACCTGCCATGCGCACCCCACTTGGATCGGGGCTGATCAGGCTGACAATATTTCAGCGGAGCTCACGGCCTTCATCTATGCGGCGGTGATTGGCATTACGGTTGATTTTGGACACATTCCTGTCGTTGCGCCTGACCTTGCACTGAGTGCGATGCTGGCTGACAGCCGATGCACTTGTTCGGCACATCCTGGCTTGGTACAACTGACTCACTGCTTAGGGCAGGCTTTTGCCAAAGCTGAGGGTCAAGTCCAGGAAGTGCGAGCGCATCGAGGGCATCCTTGGAATGAACTGGCAGATGGGGCTGCGAAATTTGTACTCCATACGAAGACTTCCATTGGAAATTGTCTCGTGCCGGTTTTGCAGGATCTGCTGCGTGCCAATGATGTCTCTTGGGCATGGCTTTCTCAACAGACGCCTGCTTTTCATCATTGTTTGCCACCATCACCCAGTCCTGGTGTGTGGGCTCTTACACCGCCCAAGAAAGGAGCTGTTAAGCCGCTTATTGCTCCTGAAAAGCACAACCCTGCACCGGTTCAATTTACTGTTGTATCAGCCAATGTGCTTGCCTTGGACACAGTCGATGAGACGCAGCAGGTTTTGCGAAGTTCCCGCGCTGTGCGTCTAGCGGCACAATGGCATCAGCAGCAAGTTGCAGTTGTTGGACTGCAGGAGACCCGCCGACCTGCAGGACGTGCCTTGCTTGAGCATTATCGCACCTTTTCCTCCGGAGCGGCAACGGCAGAGAAATGCCCGCATCATGGTTGTGAGCTGTGGTTGCATCGAGAGATTCCTTGGATCACCCTGCAAACTCACGGCCCTTTGACATTTGATCAAATGCAAGCCTCGGTCCCTCTGGCTGACCCCAGACGGCTTGTGGTCAACCTCACAAAGAATGACCTGGCAATCTCCTTTGTTGTATTGCATGCACCTTGTCGGTCAGCAGCACCTGATGGTACCCTGGAGGCAGTGCAAAAGTGGTGGAATGAAACAGTTCAGCTCCTCCAAAATCTCAAACTAGCACCTCTGACATGGATCATGGCTGATTTGAACGCTGACCTTGGTATGACTCCCAATGATCATTTTGGGGACCATGGACATCAGCATGATTCACCACAAGCCAGTATTGCTGAAGAAGCACTGATCCTTTTGGACATGTTTGCTCCGACTACATTTTCATGGTGCCACGTTGGACCTGCTTCCACATGGAAACACCCACGTGGCACAGACCATCGCATTGATTATGTCTTGTGTTCCAAACAGGCATTCGAGATGGCCCGCCAGTCATACGTCGCGCAAGATCATGACTCTGGTTTTTCTCACGAAGATCATTTACCAGTCTCGTTGCACTGTTGTGGATGGTTTCATGCGCTTGCTGGACGACCGCAGATCCGATGGGACTTTGCTGCGATGCAGGATCCTGAGCGTTGTCGCCAGTTTCAAGAGGCTCTAAAGACTTTGCCAATGCCCCAATGGTCGGCCGATGTAGACACCCATGCTGCGGTTTGGGAAGCCAACATCTTACAGCTGGCCCAGCAATTTTTTACCTCTTCCACAACTGAGCGATCTCGTCCACGCCTGACTGAACCCACCCGCAATTTGATTGCACTCAAGCGCTCAGTGCTGGACTATGGACGAAGCATGCAATTGATGCAAGACGATGACATTAAGAAGCATTTGAAGGAGATCGAGAAGGAGATTCACCAGCGCGTGTGTAAAGACCAACAAGATTTCTATGAACACTTGGTTCAGCAATTGGCCGACCAAGGTGACATTCACAACTACAAATATGTCTACAAACTCCTTGTCCGCCTTGGAGGACGTCCTGGTCACAAGGCTTCTGGTGGCAAATCACTGCCTCAGTTGTGCCCGCCAGGCCAGGCTCCATTGCAGACATATGAGGATCAGCAGATGCACTGGTTGAAACAGTTTGCGGCCGTGGAGGCTGGTCATATCCTGTCGCCAGATGCACTTCAACATCTTCATCATGGAGGTCTTGGCCTTGATCCTGCCAAGCTTGACAAGGCGGCCATCCCCACTCTTTATGAGTTGCAGACGCAGATCAAAAAACTCAAGCGTGGGCGAGCTCCAGGACCAAATGCAATACCAACTGACTTGTTGAAAGCAGGTGGGGCAGTCGTTGCTCAGCAACTCGCCACCATTACTACGAAGATTGCTTTGAGAGGATCGGAGCCGCTCTCTTGGCGCGGTGGCAAATTGATACCGTTATACAAGGGGAAGCTTTGTCGTTCGGATCCGCAGGCATACCGCTCCATCTTCATCTCAAATTACACTACGAAGATATATCATGCCAGTTTGCGTAAGCACCTCTTGGATGCGTGGTCAGATGCTTTGACGCATCTGCAGTTCGGTGGACGAAAGCAGATGGCGGCAGATCTTGCACATCACTGCCTTCAAGCCCACTTGGAGCACGCCACCCACCGCAAGATTCCTGCTGGTATTTTGTTCGTTGATATGAAAGCCGCGTTCTATTCTGTTGTTCGTCAAGGCTTGTTTGAAGAAGCACCGGATGCTGCTCCTTATTTGCACGCCATGTACAAGATGGGCATCACACCCGATCATGTGGCGCAGTTGATGGAGACTGCGGGTGAGGACGTGGCTGTCTCAGGTATTTCGGCTCATGCACTGGCCTTGCTCAAAGTTCTTCTGGAACGCACTCATTTTCATGTTGACGGGGTCAATGCATTTGTCCTTACGACTCAAGGGACACGACCTGGCGACCCAGTGGGTGATGCTTTCTTCAATTTGGCGATGGCAGTCATTTTACGCAAGGTGACCGACAGAATTGCCAACTGCACAGAGGCTACATGGGAAGGTCAAGCAGGTACGATCACTTCGTTTGATGGACTGCATGCCCCCGCTGCTTTTGCTTGGTTTGAGATTGCCTTCGTCGATGACTGTGCCGTTGCCATGCGAGCACCGAACAATGAAATGCTGGAGATGTTAGCCAGCACGGCCTTGAAGGCCATTGTCATTGAAGCTCGCAAGCGGGGGTTAGCCCTCAACTTTGAGATTGGCAAAACCGAGCTCATGGTACACTGGAGAGGAGCGGGTTCCAGGTTGTTCCGCGAGAAGATTGCTGCTCAGGGCGATATTTTGGCCGTGGCTGTTGAAGATGATCTGATCCGCCTTCATTGTACCCTGGGCTATAAGCACCTTGGAACCTGGTTACAGAACAACGCTGCTTCTATTCGTGATGCTCGTGCACGCCTCACTGAAGCACGCAAAGCATGGGGCCCCTTGGTGCGTCCAGTGTTTCGCCGCTGCCAGATCAATGCGCACACCAAGCGTCAGCTCTTTGACTCTTTGGTGATGTCGCGTTTGCTCTACAATGCACACATTTGGTCGTCGCTTTCTGATGATGAGATATCCAAATGGGCGAATGGAATTCGCCACATGGTCTATCCCTTTGTTCGCTGCGAGCTTCGTGGGTTACCACCATTTCAGTTTGATATCGATACCTTGTGTGGCCTTGCTGGACTCATTACACCTTGTGATGCTCTTCATGCAGCGCGCTTGCGTTATTTCCGACGCTGGATTGTTGGTGCCCCACCCCTCTTGTGGCATTTGGTGCATGCTTCGGCCTCTACCCCATGCTCATGGTTGTCTTCTTTGCGACAGTCCTTTCGGTGGTTCTCTACGTTCTACGGAGCTCGTTGTGGACTTACGCAGGACTCTTCGCTGGTTGACTGGGTTACTTTTGTCACCATTGATGAACGTTGGAAGGGACGTGTTCGAAGTGCCGTCAACTCTTGTCGCCAATTTCGGCGCCAGTATGCCTTTGTCGAGGTCTGGAAGGCTTCCTTTATATCTACGATGCAGGCGGATGGCATTGACATTCCGTCTGTTGTGGATGCTCCGGTGACCTGCTGGCGGTGTGATCTCTGCGAAGAGTCTTTTCAGTCAAAGCGGGCATTGGCTATGCATGCGAGCAAAGTCCATGGTTACAAAACTCTGGTCAAACATTTCGCAGCAGATGGAATGTGCGCGAACTGTTGTCGAGATTTTCACAGTCGAGCGCGCCTCTGTGCACACCTTCGGACTGCAGAAGAATGCTTCAGCCGACTTCGGGCCTGCTTTCCTCCTCTAGCCCTCGAAGTCATGCAAGCGAAGGAGGCGGAGGATCGAATGTTCGCCCATGACTTGAAGCGCCAAGGATGGGGTCCCACCAAAGCGCTGCATCCTGTGCTCCGCGCCCATGGTCCTGGCCTTCCTGCACCAGCGACACAGGATTCACAAGATATGTACAGGCGATGGACTCTTCGAGTTGGACAAGGTGATCTTTCTGCGGTTGAAGCTCTCTCTGGTGCTTGTATGAGCAATGAGGTTGAAGCTGTGAAGGAGACGCAGGAGTCGAATGAGATTGCCTTTGTCTACCAGTCCCCTGCAGGAGATCTGGCGGGACGCTGTGGTGTTTTTGCTCCTGGTGGTTTGGCGCGGCTTCATGCGGCACTTCATATTCGGACACTGTGTTTTATTCACGTGTTTTCCGGATACAGAAGACCCGGGGATCTGCAATGGAACATCGAGGCCCACCAAGTTCAAGGAGCGCTACAGATCTTTTGCATCAGTGTCGACTACTGCCTTCAGGCGGACCAAGGTGACCTCGCTGGAGCTCATAGAGTCGCTTGGTGGGAGAAGCAGGTTCTGAGTGGCGCGGTTTTTGGCCTCGGAGGCGGTCCACCTTGCGAAACGTGGAGTGCGGCTCGGCTGCTTCCTGATGGACCGTGCCCATTGCGTGACTACGACCATCCGTATGGACTCCCAGCTCTTTCGCAAAAGCATTGGCAGCAAGTCGAAATCGGCACTCATTTGGTGTTGTTCATCGTGAAGATGCTCTACTTGTGTGCCAAGATCGGTGGATGCGGCTTCATCGAACATCCGGCCTACCCCGTGTGGGCACTCCGCCACAGGCCATGCAGCATCTGGTCGATTTGGCCTATCAGATGGCTGCGGCGCCTGCAGTGCGTTGAGATCTGCACTTTCGACCAGTGTTGCCTTGGGTGCGAAGCGCGGAAGCCTACTACCCTGGCCCTCTTGCGCCTTGGTGTTTTTTCGCGCCATGTTCGCACACTTGGTCGACAAGGAGGATGCGCTCATCCCCAACATTTTCATCCCAGTCTTCAAGGCCGAGATGAGAGTGGCAAATTCAGAACAGCTATTGCAAAGGTGTATCCGCCGCAATTGAATGCAGTGATGGCCGACGCCATTGTACATCATGCACTTTTGCTGGCCGATGCATTGCCTGTGGTGGAACCACTGGCCCCTTCTTTATTGGAGTTGAACCGACTGGATTTTGAGACAGACCTGGTCCAACCGGACTATTACGGTTTGTAGTACAGGGTCGGTTTCTACTCGTCTCAGCATGCACCAAGCAGAGACTCTGCAGTATGCCTAAAGGTAAAAAAGGTGTCCCCAATCACTATGGGACCATATGGGACCCTTGGGGACTCCCAGCAACTAAAAGACAGCCCGTGACTTCGGCGCGCGAACGAGGATTTGTTTGTCATGCGAAAGGCGCCTGGAAAATCTTTGGATCATCTCATCTCCGAAAAGTGGAGGAGCTCCAAGCTCGATGCCGCAACAAGATGGTTTAGATGGGTATGGATCAATACCTATTAATACCATTTTTAGGGGGATGAACATGCATTTACCAGCTATTTTGATGTTCACCAGGGGTACACGGTTTTGACACACTGCCATATAGATGGGCCTGAAAATGGATAAAATGGTCTATTCCCACCATTTCCATGGAATTTTCGGGAAAAATCAACCACGGGAGGTGGGGGGTACCCTATTTTCAGACAAACCAGGTATTTTCATAGTTCATGATATAGATAGTAGATCAAAACTCTGAAGTCCTGGGCTGGGGGTTGTTTCCAAATGACTTTTCTTGTTTGACCATGTCATTTCCTCGAGTTTTTTTGGATTTTGGTTTACCTGGCCATCGAAATGTTTGTGACTGACCAATTCCAAGTAATTGGATCGGTACCACTAAATTCACTGCTTACTATAGTGATTCTTTCTCTAAACATTGCTATTTGCAGTTTTTTTGCGATGTTCCCGACCGTATACGCCATACCCATCATACCCGACACAGCCACCTGGGTCACCTGGGTCACCTGGGCAGGAGCAACCGGAAGGGAGATATCATGAAAATCTTTGCGAAAGTCGGTGAATGTTTGGCCCAGTTTCACAGGTGAGGAGCGTGACATCTTAGCATTCTTAGCATCTCAGTGGTTCGATGATCGGCCGAAGCCCTGACGGATCCTAACGGTGCTGCTATATATGGTGTGCCATGGATCCCATCAATATACCCCCTTTATGTTAGCATATATACCTGCACCATGGATCCTATGGGGAATGGAGGTTCTTCCAAGTTTTGATGTGAATTCTGCCCTGAACTCGAGGTCCGCCAATCTACAACTGCTGAAGTATCATTTCAGGGATCTTTTATGGATCTGTTGGAATTACATCATTTTTGTAGATTCGAAGTGGTACATCTTCCGGTGTCACTTCCCTTTTTTCACTTTTGCCTCCGCGACTCTCGAGGCGGTATGGCGGAAGGCAGCACAATGATGCTGGAACCCAGAACATCCTCTATGACGAGGATGACCGAAACCATTGACGATACCATTCGGCTTGGCTCGGGAGATCTCAGAAGTCCAGCTATAGCACTTTTCGGGAGATCTCACATGTCCAAAAATGTCACTATAACAAGTGGCCAAAAGCAACATTGATCGGTTAAAACCGTGTATTATGATTGTTTTTGATTGTTTTTGATGATAAACAACAACTGACAGAAGGGATGATGAACATTTATTTATTTATTTTGATGAGTTTTACAGCATAAAAACGTGGCACCTTGTAGGGTTTGTGACTTGACGGGTACCTCAAGAAGTTGATGATCACTGAACACCTTGTGATTGGGAGGCCTTCCACTCTGTCAAAATACTCTATGGAAACTGGTTGATGGGTTGGAACATTTTTTACTTTTCCATTTCCATATATTTAATTGGGAATAATAATCCCAACTTACTAATATTTTTCAGAGGGTTGAAACCACCATTTAGGAAAAAAACATCTAAGATCCACAAACTCTGAATCTATTGACAAATCTCTTGATACCCCAAGTACTGTGAGAACCTGACTTAATCACTGATATTCCATCTCCTTCCTGAAAAAAGTGTATGTTGAGGAGTCCTGTAGATTCTGACCTTTCTGACCCAGTTCAAGAAGCGGTTCCAAAAGTCATTCCTCATCAACCAGTGGCTACTGGGTGAGCTTGTAACCGGTTTCAGTTTTGCATGGGGACAGCATCAAGCGGTGCAGGAGACGCAACATGTGACCTTCATCGATTTGGGCGGCATGGGGAACAAGACCGATAAGACTGACGTCCAGCGCTTGAGTCAGGCCTGTGATAAACCCAATGCAACTAAAGACACCATCAATAAATGTATACCGTGTACCTTTTATGTCTTGTTTTTGCCACCCATTTATGGTACAACATTGGGATAGTTTCTTAGAGTTGTTTACCACATGATATGTTGTATGTTTTTGTCTTCCAGGGTATTTTTGGCACATGCCACTCTACTGTTTTTGGCATTGACCAAGGACGATCAATGACTCGGGTTGGGTTACGTAACCCACAAGGTGATGCAGTGTTTGGCCGTACTGAACGCGGCTAGTGTCAATCCCGCTATCAATCCTACAGGTTGTCTGAGTCTAATTGATTGGGGGTTAATTTTGGCAAGAAAAACAATGTACATAGACCATGGTTCGTTGGTTAGCTGATGATTTCTTTGTGGGTCATAGCCCATTTAAATCCATCCGCGGAATGTTTTTGCGAGCAATCTTGTGCTTTCTGATGCTTACCCCCAGTTACTGTATTGATTTGCGTTTGACATTCCTTCATTACCCTCTGGTGAACTAACATAGCAATGGAAAATCACCATTTTCAATGGGAAAATCCACTATAAATGGCCATTTTCAATTGCTATGTTAGTTCACCAGAGGGTATAGTATACAGATGACTTGGGATTGTTTAACGATTCTATGGCTTCACAATGGGAATCCCATGACCCAGCAAAGGGCACTATTTGTATCATTTTGTATCTACCCTCTGGTTATGACTGTTACATAGCCATGGTTTTTCGATGGCCCTAATCGAAATAGATGGTTTACCGTTCTTAAACATGGTGATTTTCCATGGCTATGTTAAATCACCAGATGGTATTTGTATTTAAGAAATGTCAAACAGTTAGGCAAACGGAAAGTACCCCATGGTGATCCATTTTCAACCAACTCATAACTAATCACAAAAACAGGGTGAGGGTCCCGTAGATAGCTAACTTAAAACATAGAATTGGATGATGGGAAAATTTACAGGAAAGCCCTATATTTGATGGTAAAAACCATGGTTTCCTGTAGATTTTCCCTTAAACCAATCCAATGATTAGAACTTGGTTAACAGGATTTTGGGGGGGATCCAACAAAAGTGAACGGGGGTCAACACGACCAACTGAAGGGAGGTTGAAGCCATCCCACCCTCAGTTGGTGCTGAAGCTCTCCCGGTGTCCCACCTACGGACCGGACCTGGCTGTGGGGAAACCTGGTGGGCTTATCCCTGATCCAAGGAGCTCAGGAAGTCTTCTGGGTATGATTTGATATCCCATAGAATCCATGTATGGTATACATATGCTACCATTGGGGGTATATTGATGGTACATGTTACCAGATATATAGCATACATGGATCCTATGGGTATGGAAGTTCAGGAGTTTGGATACATTGGATAGGGGATTTGTATACCGAGATTTACCCTCTGGTAATTTAACAGTTTGCCATGGAAAAAAACCATCGATTGTTGTTGAATGGGTAAATCATCGAACTATTTTTGTCCAAAAGCGATGGAAGAAAGTGCTGGGGCGTACTCCAAAATCAGCCAAGAGTAGGAAAATGCGGCTGGATGGCATGCATGGTATGGATGGTATTGAGTATTGGCTGTGTGTTCATTTAGTTTGCGAAGTCCCGCCGAGAAACCATGGATTCTTGGATAACCTAGAATGCCATAATGCCATATATCGATCATGTTTTCATATTTTGGCAAACCCAATGCCAGAAACCTACCATTGGCAATAATCCATCCATATGTGCTATATTTAGCTGCAGTTGGACCATTTTTGGCTAGATGCTGGCAACCAAAAACAGTGCCATGATGTACCCATAATATCATCCCATATCTATATTGAGGTATGGTCATATCCCATATATGTTGGACTAATAAACTAATATGGAGCGAAAAAAGTGGCCAATATCAGGATTACCAGCACGCATGGGATAGGTATAACATCCCATATACATCATCCATATACCATCTTTTGACCGTGGCACAAATGGGTGGTGATCACCGTGTCAGACCCAACTGATTCGTCAAACTTGGGGCCGCAAACCAGAAGAATTTGTTGTCGAGACGGGATATCCTAAACTCTCATAAACAGTTTAGGTATTATTTTCGATGATTTCGATGATGTCCCCTTTGAAAACGAAACATCTTTGGTTATTTGAACTGTAGCTAAACACTCCCATTTATGGTCCCATTTATATGTGGTTTTGTCCACTATAAAGCTATGGTTTCTGGTTTTCCATGTTAGGATGGGATCAAATCCTGTCAGGTGGCTGTGGATCACTTTCGGGAAGGCCGAAGAATTTTTGTGGGCAGCGATGAAGGGCCGATCTTAGGTGAAACCATGTGAAACCCCAAAGTGCACTGAGAGTTTTATTGGAATTGTAAGATATTGTATTGAAGTATACTATTGGAATTGTAGATATAGTCATATAGTATAGTTTTATTGAATATATATATATATTATAATTATATATATATATAGTTTTATTGCAAGTATAGATAGTGCACATCATCCAATAAAACTACACTATAGAGTAGCTAAATTGGTATATTGGTAAGCATAGAGTATAGATTGTGTATGCTCCATGGTCCCGGAATGTGTCGGAATCTTGAGCATTTTTTCCGCAACATCATCCAAAGTTGTGGTCCCGATGTGATATCCCGATGTTGAACTCAAAGTTGGTAGATATTCCATTGCCCATAGGATCCATGTAATATGGTATATATGCTAACATTGGGGGTATATTGATGGTAAATGTTACCATATATAGCATACATGGATCCTATGGGTTGGAGCGTATGTGTGACATGTGCACTCTCATCAGACCCAGAGATGTTCAACTGATATCTGTTGGACTCAGTTCAGCATGGTTCCCCGGTAGATCTCAACATATTTTAACCATTTTTGCCATTTGTTTTTTCAACGCTGGGACACCTTGAAATCCTGGAAATTCTATGGGTGTTTTCGGGTTGATTCATCCATTCTTACACCAAACATGACCATGATTTGTAGGGTTAATGCGATACACCTGGCTGTCTACTAGCCGCTCGCCAAAAAAAAAAACGCTTGCCCACGGACCATGGTTTTTCGTTCCTCTTGAGACCATCGAGTGAGTTTCAAAGAATCATCATGGGCCACAATGGGCCATTGGAAACAACAGGGGCTTTACCCTCTGGTAAACATACAAAGAACTATGGAAAATCATATTTTTTTATAATGGGTAAATCCACTATAAATGGCCATTTTCAATAGTTTTTTGTATGTTTACCAGAGGGTAATGGAATATGATTCCGATAAGCTGGACCTGAGTATCATCACAGATTCAGTCAGATATGCCAAATGAGTTTTAATCAACGTGAGTGAAGAGGACGGGAATGGATCATAAAATGTCATCGTTCAAGAGCCCTAAACCCATTGTACAGTATCAAGTACTCTCTGGTAATTTAACGTAGCTATGGAAAATCACCATTTTTAATGGGAAAATCCACTATAAATGGTCATTTTCCATAGCTATGTTAAATTACCAGAGGGTATAGACACTGGTACCACTGTACTGTCTTTCACGTTACTCACAGAGGACAAGCCATGACAAGCCCGACATTTTCATCACTGCCACCTCCAACCCGCCACCTGCCACCGTGAGGCTACAACCGAGCCTTACAAACTACACTCACTCTTTGATTTCCTGCCGGCTGTCACTGTGAAAACTGAATGGATGTGTTTTTAGATGTTTTTAGCCATGATTGGGTTTCCAAATCACCAACTAAAGACATCAACTGTGAATCATTGCCATAGTTCCAAACCAAACCCAGCCTGAAATGGACGTCAACTTTGAATTTCGCAGATGTCACGGAAGCCGTGGAGAGGCACAAACCTCATAGAGGTTCGCGGTCCAAGTTTTTGGTTGGATTTCCCTCGGTAAAGGCGGAGGTTTGAAGTCACAGTCGTGACCGGCAGCAACTATAGGCAACTATAGATGGCTGCGGTCTGAAATACCTGTTTTGCGGATTTTGCGTGGCTCCGACAGAAAACATTGTTGAGATTGAATCAATGCTTGATGTGCGGAAGAACTTTTTAGGAACTACTGTACCAAAAGCTGCTTGTTATGCAGTATTTCATGATAAATCATCAAGTAGTATCTTGATGTACCTGATTTTCTGTCACATCTGGCATGCAAAGATTTAAGTCCGTCGGCCCGTGGGCCACGTGGGCCACGTCTGGTGGGTGGTGTTGGCAACTCACGAGCAGAAGCCACGACCCCACCGGACACGGGACACGCAGGGAATGGTGCCGTGCGTCGCAAAGGATGGAATCCGAGTGATCCAAGTGATGTCCTGGAGGGTTCAATACCGCCAGTCCATTGGTAATGTATCAATGGCCATATTTCAGGAACCTAATGGAACCTATATAAATTGGAGGTACCTACCATATATATCCATATATAAGGCCGAAATTTCAGGGAATATCTCAACAAAATATGATTAAAAAGAGTTGGTACTAACGTCCCTCCATTTTAGGATCCTGAAATGCCCATTGAAATTATAATGTTAAGTATTGTTAATCATTGTATAGTATCATAAATAACAGTCATAATATCTAATCATAGTTAATAGATAGTTAATATAAAATAGAATGATAGTTAATAGATAGTTATATTACATATAGATATATAGTATCATGAACAGATAGTTGTTATAATATAATACAAGAATAATAGTATCATTAATAGAATATAATAATGGTATCATTAATAGATAGTTAAAATCATGATTGTTAATAGATACGTTCTATACCAATGACTTGACCATTACCCTCTTAGATATAAACGGCGACAGTCGATCCTTCGTCGACCCTTCGACAAACGGCTGACGAAGATTTTCCCAACGGCACCGCTGGGGGCAATCTGGGCAGGCAGCGGATCTCTCAGAGAGTTGGATCCATTGCCAGTTTTGCGGAAGGTAGGTGACAAGAAGTGTTCCCAAGATATGTTTGAGTGTTTCTTATATCATTCTAACATAATAATACGGCAAATGCCTGGGTTTTGCCCGGACCCGCAATGACGACGGGCAACGCATCATCATCATCATCAACATCATCAACATCATGTTCATCAACATAATAATCATCATCATCAACATCATCAAACCCTTATTGACGATATTCAATCAATGTAAAAGTTTATCATTATCATTCTAACATAACAATACACAATAATTATATATAATATATATATATATATATTCATATCTGGGTAAATTATAACGACCTCACTGCGACCTCACTATAATCATAGATAGTAAGGGGAATCATCCCCAAATGGCCTTAATTCAGGTTGGTGAAATATTATAATTTACCCATATATATATATACATGTGTGTACATAGAAAAAACAATTAAACGTTATTCTTACACTACTATCAATTTCATCATTATCGTGACTATCGTGGTTGTCATTATTGGCATTGCAAACATTAATATCAGTGCAATCAGTATTATCATATATTAATAGTTATTATGCTTATTATTAATATAGTCATTGTCATGATTGTTATTGTCATATTTATTGTTATGATTTGAATTCCAGTGTATTATGGGTATTAATTATGTTGTTTGCCATTCTGTTTGCATTATGTTTGCAGGTGCGTGTGTTATTATTACTACTGCATATTACTTTTATTATTACTATGATACATATATATATTAATATTTATAGTGATACATATATATATATAATGATATATGTGTCATATATGTGTTGTTTTTACGATTTGTATATGTCCCAGACGTTCGAAAACATTTAACTTGGTGCTTGGTGCGCTGGGTTCAATATCTCCCAGGGTCGTCATCCGAAGGAACAGTCAGTTCTAGGAACAGGCAACACGCTGAAGACAAATGAAGACAACATGATGACTTGTTTGTTACTAGCATGGTATAACAGGTATAACTGTCTAGTTATACCTGTTATACCAAGTTACAGGTACAACATGATGACCAATTGGTGGAAATAACTTGGTATAACAGGTATAACTGTGTTTTTTCCAAGTTGGTAGACATAATTTGGTATAGCGCCGGAGGAAAAATATGGGGGATGGAGTTCTACAGTTTTTTCATGGGGTGAAACCAAACAGCATCAATGGGGGGCCCACCGACAGTGTGAGCTTATGTATGTTTGTGGGGAAAAGGAAACATGTGACTTGTGGATCTTGTTTTTTTATGTGAGGTAAATTGTTAAGTGATGAGTACACTATATATATTTACATATTAACTACCCTCCAAGTACCCATCAATATGGGTAAAAGTCCCAAATTCATTGGTATATTACCCAATTTTTCTACCTGACTGCAATGGCAACCTGAGTGTTTTCCAGGTCAACCTCCAAACCGTTATGGTGTAGCAGCTAGCAATTTGGGATGAAAAAATATTGCAAAATAACCAGCAACTTGTTGGTGAATGGGATAGTCACTATGGCGTTGGGTTGGTTGAAGTTAGTGGTCCATGTTCCAGGACTTCTCAATGAGTTCCGCGCAGTTCCGGCATCCAGATTGCCATCGGCCCCAAAGCGTCGTCCAGAGTTGCGCAGCGAAAAAACATGGAAAAACTGGAAAACTGGTCGCCACTAGATCCCCCCAAAATTGGTGTCTCAGTCCGATTGTCTCCGGCAATGATTGGTTTAGAATGGCTTTGATATACCCATATATTCCATGGATACAGCAATCAGGTTCATTGTGGTGCCCAGTGATTTCTAACGGATTTATACCCCCATCTAACTAGTTTAGCACAATTCCGAACCAACGCATAAACCAACCAGTCGCCATAGAGGGGCCGTTTCCGTTGCTCGTCCATCGCCATTACAATGATTCCCCCCGCTGATTGTTTGTTGTAGTTTCGCACCAGTCACTACAGGATGGGCCCCTCCAGTTATAAGTTGGTTATAGATGGTTTATAAACTATTATAACCACCATTAACTGTAGTTATATCTACTATAAACCATACCAGGTTCACAGTTCGTACATGTTTTTTTCTGTTCCCTGCACGCTCTTCTGTTGCCTTAAAGGATCAAGGTTCAGGGTCCAAGGTCCACGGTACAATCCAACATCATCCTGGAAGCCTAGACCTCAATCAAAAGATTGGTTGATCAATGGTCAGCCTTTTACCCTTTAAAACTTCAATATCTTCCAACTCCTCAGGTGTGAAACATTTGCTGTGGCGCCATGCGATTCTTCCTGCTCTTTGACCTGGTGGCCCCCAAACTGATTGCTTGGCCTTGTCCTGGATTTGTTTCTTTGTTTCTTCAGCTTCTTCGTTCTTTTTTGCGTTAGTCAACTTGTCCATGATGTAGCGCTATGCTGCATGGTGTTTGCTGCGGAGGCAGAAGCGGATCTATGATTTGCAGCTGTGAATGTGGCTGGCGAGAAAAGATATGGTCCATGGTCCATGGTCCTAGGTCTTCTTTGTGCAGCTCGCAAAGTCAGAAGGCCCTGCCCTAATAGAAGCGCTGGACAAGCCAACGCTTTGCTGTGACAAACAAGCTCCTGCAGACACCAACGAATATGGTCATGTTTTGCAGATAACCCAAAATCAACAAAAACGCCAGCATATCCTAATTTGTTTCGGGCCAGTCAAAACACGAACCCAGCATAGTTAAGCCACTTGTAAGGTAACTTAGCTATCTTGGGGGCCCATCCTGTAGTTCGATATATAGCATAAATTCCAACACTGAAATAAGAGATTTTTCCGCCAACTTAGCTACCAAACTGGAGCGCCACATTGTATATACCCATAAACCCGCCAGTAAAAAACCAATAGCATCCATTGAATTCCAAATAAAAATCATGTAAAATCCATTAGATTCCATCTATACCCCATTAAATCCCATGTATATCCCCATAATATCCCCATTGCTGGGCATTTTTTTCGTTGTGCCTGAGGGGGCCCATCATCCCACACGCAAGGTGTCCCAGCTGGAACCCTGGGGCGTGAAACGCTTCAGTGACGGCACCCAGAATCGAACGACGTTTCTCCGGCAGGAACTGGGAACCTATGGGAAACCCAATGGTTTCCGTATAGTTTCATCAAGCAAGATCGATGAATCTATAGTATACGATCCATGCAGGGGCTTGACACCTGTTGACACTATTGAAAACGGAGAGGAAGCGAAGATTTTAGATTTTACAGTGGGCCCTGACGAGAAGGAGTCTGGTACTTCGAATGGCCAAGCCCCATTATTTGAGCCTGCGAACATATGTGGGAAACACGAGAGAAGAAGATAATTGTGGATAATTGTGGTTTTCTCCGTTGTATACCCCTTTAATGTGGGGAATTTGCTGGCATGTGTTTTCGTTTTAATTGGGCGGGGCCACTACACATATCGGAGAGCAGGGGCATAAGGCAACCCACACATGTATCACAACTAAGTATATACTGTAACAACTGATGATGGAAAATTTCAGACCCAGGAAATCAGGTCTATACTCAGGATCCAAAACCATCCCGTTTTCGGGGCACCCACTTATCGCCAGAGAAATTTAATATATAGATGATAACAACGTGCCACCGTCAGAAGTTGGATGATGTACCCATAGTTCAGGATGACTTTGATGATTTTTCCCCATAAGGAAACCCTTTTAATGATGGTGCCATAACCAATGACCCCCATCCCAACTTGACCATGGCAGTCATGGCACACAACTTCCTACGAGGCCTGGCGGCAAGGAAGTCGCTTCGCCAGAGGTTTTCAAGTTGCGGGACTTCCCAGGGAGGGTTTTCCGGAAGATTGGGATGATACCCTCGGGGAATACGAATGGAATACCTATTGAATGGAATATGTTATGGAAAATTGGGGAAAGTCCTGATTTGTTGATAGGTTTGGAAGGTCAACCGGGTGCTCAAATCTATATAGTATAGGTACATCATTGCCACTTTCGGGGGGACAGTTGATGCCTTTGACCCTAGCCAAATCATCCTGGGCAGCCGGCAAGTGGAAGCAGGTGATCAGTGCCATGATCTGGCATCACGAGGATCTTGGAGGATAAAGCCAATTAGCAAGTGCATGATGAGTAGTTAGATGTCGCCAGTTTAGTAACCCGGGTGTTTTTCCCGAAGTGGCGAGCTACCACTTTTTTCAGTGAGCAGTTTTCAAAACCACTGTTTGCTGATAATTGCAGTGGGTTATACCATTCAATGTATTGGGGAATACCAGAATCCATGCAGTGGGTATTCTATGGAGTGACGGGTTTCGAGTTTTGAGCACAACTCAAGTCGGTCATGGCGGTGCCTCCAAGTTATTTTTGCTGGTTTATCTTACTTCATGAACTAGTTCGATATATCTATCATGAAACCAACTGTGAAATGGAGCTTTGTTCACCAACTTAGCTATACTGACCTGGAGCAAACTGCAGCAAATCCTATGAATTTCCATTCAACTGAGGAGCTATAGGCCATGATGTTTTCATAGCGATCCAGGCCTGGACGCTACTGGGCACCTGCTGTGGAAGGAGCTGTTGCTTGGTGGAACTTGTCGCTTGGAACAGATAAAATGCTTAAGGTCAAACTTGCCTAATGTGTATATGTTGTTGTTGTTGTTGTTCTTCTTCTTGTTCTTCTTGTTCTTCTTGTTCTTCTTGTTTTTCTTGTTCTTCTTGTTCTTCTTGTTCTTCTTGTTCTTCTTGTTCTTCTTGTTCTTCTTGTTCTTCTTGTTCTTCTTGTTCTTC
>Ga0126342_10001413_pt1 | contig 33691 bp, 23 predicted proteins | sample Cyp1metagenome_FD_92528 | JGI IMG/M metagenome (GOLD analysis project Ga0126342, IMG submission 92528) | Coral microbial communities from Lord Howe Island, Old Settlement Bay, Australia - Cyphastrea 1 metagenome | ecosystem: Host-associated > Invertebrates > Cnidaria > Coral ...
CAGAGTGCACGCACGCACGGGCTTGGCTGGCGCACGGCGCATGCAAGTTCTATAGATGAGAAAGGTCTCATATATATCTTTAAGGCAACTTCCGCCCCGCCTCGTGCGGGTACTACTGGTATTGACATATATATTAATAGGTGGATATCATAAGATTGGGTAATCCGGTAATCCTACTGATTCCAGACACAGAATCGGTGGTCGACCCAGTTTCCCCGTCCTCAGCTGCTACGGCCTTTCTTTCGGCGGCCTTCGCCTTCTTCGCCTTCTGGCGGCTTCGCAGGCTTCGCGACTGCGTGACAGCACCGTCCACGGGAGCCGCAACGCGAAGATCGTCGGGCTCCACCAATTTCAAGCGACCACCCCGATACTCGAACTGGAACTGAGACATTTCTCCTGGGAAATCTGGGAAGGATGGAAACCTCAACAACTTACACACACACACAGCCATGAAAGAAGTATGGGAACATGATGGAACATGAGGACATGTTTTTTTTGTGAGGCAGAACAATGCAGATGTATACACCAAAAAACACTGGAGAGTTGATCAAAAAACAGTGGCAACAACAAAGATGGCGCTTTGGCATGCCTCTGGACATGTAGATGTTTGTCAGAGTCATATCGCAGGACAGAAAACTGACAAAAGATAGGGAATCAAAATCCTACTCATATTTCATGGCAAATTACCTTTTCTTTCTTTTTGGGGTTACTATAAATTAAGTATGACCCATCCTATTTCTATCCTGTTGATATCCAAATTATGTGGGCATGCTTGATGAGCACAAAATGTGGAAACTCCTCGGGTAATCTTAGCTAAAAAGGGATGAATTGCAGGGACAACCCTATTATAGCAAACTTTATGTTGGCAACCTCCAAAAAGAGACAACAAGAACATCCTACTAGAAAAATGATAAATGCATATGTTCTATCTGCTTGAGGGTTACTATATAAGTTCTGAATGAGTTGGAACCACAATACCCACAATTGTAAACAATAATCTTGTCACTAGACTCCCATTACCCGGGCATTCAGGAACCAAGCAAAGCCCATCCGAAAAGACATGGAGCACAGAATGAGGCATATCAGCACTTAAAATCACTTAAAACACTTTGCGTATGTAATGTATGTATGTAATTAATCATAGAATATACTTGTGACAAAGGAATCTGCAACCTTGTCTTATAGGATGCACAATCCATGGCATAATCCATGGCAGATTCAATGAACCAACCGGTACAACCAATAGGCATCGAGGTGGCGAAAGTTCAGGCGCCAATTCTACATCTCCTACATCAATCTGGGTAAATTATAATATTTCACTAACCTGAATTAAGGCCATTTCGGGATGATTTCCCTTATTAACCATGATTCCAGTGAGGTCGCAGTGAGGTCGTGATCAAATTTCCCAGATCAACAAAATTCCATCTGCTTGTTTTTTATGATTCTCCAACCTGAAAGAAATAAAGAAGATGAAGGCCATTTTGGGGGGCTGCTCCTCTACCCATCAGTATCGTATGGTGATTTTTCGGCCGATGAGGTCAATGATTTCATTTTAAAAATCACCATGGTTTTTGTCCAGGAAAATCTTACCCGGAAACCATGGTTTTTACTATTAAGAACATGGGAGGTTCCGGTGAACATTTTCCCTTGAAACAATCCAATGATCCATCAAATCCATCATGAAATCCATGAAATCCCAATTTTTTGATGGTTAAATCATGTTAAATCCCTATTTTTGGACTATTTGGACAGCCCAAAAATTTGTACCCTGGTTGCACGGTGGCACATTGGATCCACTCATTTGGGAAACAAAACTCTGCTATTTCAGGCTGGTTGAACCAGCTTGAACCATGGCGAAAACTATGAATCGAACAATTATGATCAACAATTTCTGGTTGGTGGTTGAGCCCTACCCCTCTGAAAAATATGAAAGTCAGTTGGGATGATTACTCCCAATATATGGAAAAAATAAAATGTTCCAAAGCACCAAACAGATTTATACTGGTTAAACATGTTTAATGGGATATATAATCATATACCCTCTGGTAATTTAACATAGCTATTGAAAATGGCCATTTATAGTTGATTTTCCCATTAAAAAAGGTGATTTTCAATAGCTATGTTAAATTACCAGAGGGTAAACCCTCCAGTCATCAAACATGGCTGGGAAATCCCCGAAGCCATGGAGGTGTCTCCTCTGGTCCGAGCGGACTGCTTGGAGCAAAGTTCACAAAAAACACGTGAATTCTGGAGCCGGAAAAACGGCGGCGAAATGTCGTTCCAGGAACTAATCCTGGTTGGTTAAGAACAGATTCCCCACAATTTTTTGATTAGGATAAGACCCCATATTTTGGGTAGTATAACTCTTTTGGAAAAAAATCAACCATCATTTGTGAATGTGATAATCCCGTTAAATGATTGCAAATTCATGTTAAATAGCCATTCAATGACAGTTGAGCCATTAATAATACCCCTATCCCATCTCATTATGCTAGTTGGTTAAATTCGGTTTCCCAGCCTATGGGTTAGAAAATACTGCCCAGTCAATTCGGCAGTACAAATTCTATAGTACCCTCCAGTAAACTAACATGACCATAGAAAATCACCATTTCTATTGAGTTTATCAACGACAAATGGCAATTTTCAATAGCTATGTTCGTTTACCAGAGGGTAACCAATCAACCAGGCTATTTTTAATAGCTCAGTTGAATCCCCTTCACGAGATCAACATCCTTTAAGGCTTTCAACATCAACCTGGCCAATGGGGAAGAGAACCGTTAAACCCAATGGTTATATAATAACAATGACTGAGATATATTAATTATTGACGGTTAATAAGATTGATTACATAAATTATTAATAATATCTCCCAGTAACTATTATATAAATAATACTAGTGGAATTATAGTTGGAATATATTGGGATATAATTATAGATACCATTGTCATTCTATAGTACCCAGTAATAGAATATAATAAGCAATGGTTTTTCACATTACTTGAAATGTCTCATGAGGATTCAAATTTCCATATCAAGAGAGAATCATGTAGAAAATGTCCTGTTGATGAATTTACCTATTAAACATGCTGACTTTCTATAGCTATGTTTAGTTGCAAGAGGCTAATCTAAACAGAGCTGGGCCAAGTCCAGAATTTATAAATCGCTGATTCTCGCTGATTCCAGGATCGAAGGACCGAAACGGTCTCCCATCAACAGAAAATGGAACTCAATTTTTTAAGCTTTCTTTTCCTTGCAGCTCCATATTTCTGATATTTGATGTTGATGTTCTCATTTCTTGTACGCCAAAAAAATGTGATTCAATCATGTCACGGCTCGATGGTTAAATCCACAACCTTGATGCAAAAAAATCCATATCTTTGATTTTTGTTCTTTGCCCATCTTGCACGGGAGTGCTATATAGAAAAAGCACATGGGGGGTTCCATAAATGGGGGTACCCCGAAATGGATGGTTTATAATGCAAAATACCATAAAAATGGATGATTTGGGGGTACCCCCATTTTCGGAAACCTCCGCGTGTTCAAAGCCCTAATATTTTCTTCACCATCTTCACCCCATTAATTTTCCAACAAAAAACCAGCGAAGAATGGACGAATGACAGGACAGAATGGACCTCAGCAGCTCGGAGAATCAAGGCTTCAGGCTTTCCCCCTGGACCTCAGATCCGAGAATTTCTGAATCATGGCCTGGCAAGTCCATCCCAAATTTTCTGATGTCTCCCATCCAAAAAAGAACCAACAAAAACAACCGAAAATCTCAATGACTGATCTTTGTGGCCTGAGATTTTTCATGTCGGATCCCACCGATCCACCTGGGCAATATATGAGTCATTTGACTTTCAGCTGGGTGAAGAAAAAAAATGCTGACCGTCCAGAAAGAAAAATAATCACATTCAGAGTTTCAAAGAAAATGATATGAACATGATGTCAGATATGTCCGCATCGAACATGGGGATGCAATCAATGAATAAATGGGTTTCTGCAAAACAAGAACCATCAGGAGTGAAAACATGTCAAGTCACTGAGCTACCTGTTCGAACCCACCAAATTTAAGGGTTTTCTTAAGCTTGACAAATACCCACATTCCCAAGATTGCTGGTGTGCATCGGCAAATTATATCACATTATGGTTAAAAAAAACATATTTCAAATTATAAAATATGGTAATAACATGTAATAACCATTTTAAAGTGGTAATCTATATATATAACCATTTTGTGATATATTTTTATACCTTCATTCTTTTTACAAAGGCGCGACTCACCACCGATCGATCCATTTTGTGGAGCAGCACCAAATTTATCGTGAGATCTGGAAGTAATACATATCTCTGTGTCCATTGTTACATATGATGTACAATAATAAAGATACAAACATGTACAATATTGTAATATATATATATATATTACTATTACCAAAATGAAAATATATACATGTATATACGTACATCTGCTTGTGTATGTGTGTGTGTGTCTGTGTGTATATGCGTACATCAGTCTACCAGTACTTGTGATAATTTCGTTGATGAGATCTCAGGAATTTCAGGACAACTCCCTCGGTTTTCAAAAAGAACACTCTAAAAGTCTAGAGTTTGGACCTAGTCTGATGGTAAACTAACATAGCTATGGAAAATGTCCCATTTATAGATGGTTTACCTATTAAAAATGGTGGTTTTCCATAGCAAACTGTTAGTTTACCAGAGGGTAGTCTGATGGCCCTCTGGTAATTTTTGGTTTTGATCACCCTCTGGTCATTTCGCCGTAGAGATGGCCCATTAAAAGGGGTTTCTACGAAATTTACGCCTTCAAAATGGTGGGTTTTCCATAGCCATGTCTACCCCTTGGGGGTAGACATAGGGTAGTCAAACGTGACAAGATTGAAAATACCGCATGGAAATATCTGGTTGGTGGTTGAGCCCTACCCCTCTGAAAAATATGAGTTCGTCAGTTGGGATGATGAAATTCCCAGTATATGGGAAAATAAAAATGTTCCAAACCACACCAACCAGATATATCTATATCCTTCTGTAGATGATTTTCCCACTTATTCCTTCGTTTATAGGGGATTTTCCATACTATGGATGGACAAGCCAGCTGCACCAGTGGGTAAATATTGGTAACTATGAAACACTCTAAATGATGGGATTATAATGGGATGTGTAGCATCTACCAACTGGTGCAGGATTGATATCTCACCCAGCCACAGTATGTCATATTACCAGCCGGGGTATCTCATCATTGTCCCATGATATCTCATCATTTTCTCACCACGATTTACTGATGGTTACCCTCTGGTGAACAGCCACATAACCATGGAAAATCACACTTTTTAATGGGTAAATCCACTATTTCAATGGCCATTTTCAATAGCTATGTTAGTTTACCAGAGGGTAAGTCATCATTTCTGATGGCTAAATATTTCTAATGATTGTTAAATCAGCAGGTTTTCATGGATAAAAATCCCAACCGGAACCCACCATTTTTCATGGTTAAATCATGTTGAATCCCCATATTCTCCTTTCTGGTTGGTGGTTGAGCCCTACCCCTCTGAAAAATGATGGAGTTCGTCAGTTGGGATGATGACATTCCCAACTGAATGGAAAGTCATAAAAGTCATGTTCCAAACCACTAACCAGTGATTATAAGCCATTTATATGTGGGGATCATCATAAATAACCCATATTAACCCATTCATATAGGGCACTTATTAATAAACATCATTAAACATGATATCAACCCATATTAACCCAATCATATATAACCATCATTAAACATCATTAACCACTATTAAACACCATTAATAAAGGTTCCAGTCACCACCAACCAGCTTTCAGATTAGGAGTCACAGCGCCTCAGACTGTCTGACATGATTTTTCCGAGTTCTCCCAACCACCCACCAAATCAGGTAGCTGACAACACTCAACGCCTCGGATGTTTGAAAAGGGTGATAGCTTAAGAAAACCATAGGAAAACCATAGGAAAATGGAGGTTTGAATGGAAAAACCATAGGAAAACCATAGGAACATGGAGATTTACCTTCTGGTAAACTAACAGTTTGCTATAGAAAATCAACAGTTTTTAATGGGTAAATCAACTATTTCGACTGGGCCATGGCTTCAATAGCTACATTAAATTACCAGAGGGTAACCAACAAAAATGAGGATATGATAAGGATATCATGGGACTACTTGATGTAACAAGTTCAATGGATTGGTTTTGCTGGGAAGATAACATGATACCTGGATGGATCGAGATTTGTGGGATTGAAACCAACAACAGTGGGGATTTTATTTCGCCGTTTTATGGGGATATGATGGGGATATAAAATGATATAATATAACCAACTTGAGATGGATTGGCTTAAGGGGAAATCTACAAGAACCGTGCTTTTCCCAATACATATGAAGGGTTCCTGTATCTTTCTCGTGAAACCTATCCCATAGGAATTGATTGATGGTTGGTGCAGGGGGTATCATCGGATGCTTATGGTCTTCTGGTTGAAGATGACAGTTCTTTGAAACAAGGCTCGCTGAAAGTGTACAGTTTCTGATAGAATATGATAGAGGAAAAAACATCCTTGAGATGTGGAACTTCACTGCCTCGCATCATGATTGTTGAATATGTTTCTTGCTGAGAACAATCAAAATCGCGTGCGATTTCTTGATGTTTTCTGTGGGTCAATCCCCATGTTCATCCGTTTGTTGGCCCAAATGTCTGGTGAATTTTCATGTGAAATCCCCATGTTCCACGTGGATGAACTGGATGAAATTTGCCCAGTGGGACCCCTGTTCGAACTGGAAATATGCACTCATTGGCTTGTGAATAAATCCCAGAGATCTGTGGTAGATATGGGTATCGGTACAGTTTTTTGAACATCTCATGGACTATTTTCGCCCACCAATGGCAGTTGAATCAGGTATTCGCCTAGGTAGCTTGCAGAAAATAATATTGGAGCAGTGTCTGCCCTCTGCCAGCCCTCAGTACATATATATATATGTATTTGTAGCAACCCCTAAAACCATAATCATCAAATTGTTTCCCATTAATAAGACAGGTAGCTTAGTAATTCCCAAAATGTGTCCAATCAACAGATGTCCACGAAATAGTCCATATTAACAATCCATCAATCGCTTGATTATTCCATTCGTCTACTTGGTTTATGAATCATACCTGCTATCCCGTGATGTGTGTTCCCATGGCACAGTGGATGGTTGCGAAATCCTACCAACTGGGGATTTCCTCCATCCACAGTATCACGTGTAATATCTCCATTTTTTTGCCACATTAAATTAAGAGTTCCGTTTTGATCAATCTCATCTCCCATTCATAGAAAAAACACTCCATTCAGAAACCTCGTTAAAAAAAAAATAAATCAGGGTGATTTCATCACATATTTAAGGAAGAATTTGGGTTCCCGTAGTCATAGAATGGGGCTGTCTAATAAGGAGGATGGGATTTTCATATGAACCATGGTCAATACTCACTATATGGTTGATGGTCATCCCATCCATAATAAGGATCCTTATAATGGTTATTATAAATCCCTATGAACCATTGGATGACTAGCCCCTATTAATGGTTCATAATACCCAGTATTGACCATAGCTCATATGGATCAATAGGTTGCCACAACTGAGGCCCTAGACCTGGCCCTTTGATGCGACTTTCAAGAGCGTTGAGCCTGGCAGGTTTTTTTTTTTCTTTTTCGGATCCTGGATGGTTACCCTCTGGTAATTTAACGTAGCTGTTGAAAATGGCCATTTATAGTGGATTTACCCATTAATAATGGTGATTTTCTATAGCTACGTTGGTTTACCAGAGGGTAGTATTTCCCTCATGGATTATGATCATCCAATATGTATATGCTGTATATATATATATATAATCCAATATCATCTGCTTGGTGGTGCAATGTGCCCATCTTGAAAAATGATGGAGTTCGTCAATGGGTTTCGGATGACATCCCATATATGAAATGGAAAATAAAATTTGTGTTTGAAACCACCAACCAGTATGTATATATACATATATATATATATAATCCAATATCATTTTTGAATCCAACAAGCCATCGTTTTTGCAAGGTCAAATTTCAGAGTGAAAACGACATTCTGTGGAGCCACCCAGTCGGCACTTTGAATCAAAAAATAGGCTACTCTCATCATTTGCGCTCTGAAAAAATCAACATGTTAGATGGGGATGGGTCAAAACCCTGGTACCGTGCCGTGAACCCCAAGTCATAGCTGGGTTAAAATGGATGTGAATAACCCACTAAATAGCTGGTATCTATAGGTATTGACCCATACCCAGATCACTGGATGGCGTCCCCGGGCATCCCCAATACTGGTGATGCTTGCGCCCTGCGCCCTCTGAGCACCCAACAACTTGCCCAGAATTGCAGCGTCCTGTAACCAGATCGGACTGAGGGATCACAAATCTGCAGAAACCCAATGAAAAAGTAGTTAAAAACATAAAAACATGATAACCCAATCAAAACGTATAACAAAAAATAAAAATGATGGGGGTTATCATGGGTTTATCAATCATCTTATATATATAATTATATATATATACACCCTCTGGTAAACGTTTACATAACTATGGAACATCACCATGTTCAATGGGAAAATCCAATATCATTGGCCATTTTCAATAGCTTTTTCTATGTTTACCAGAGGGTATAACCCCATGAAAAATGCCGTTTGCCGTGTGAAACCAGTTGCGGAGACCGATCCCAGAGGCTTGATCGCAACTTGAAGCTGTGGATCTGCCGTTGTCCAGGCTGGGAAATCACGTAATTTTTCGGCCCCCTTAAAATTGCCATCGTTCAGAATGGGGAAACTATATGAAAATATATCTTAAGATATCATAGTATACACATGTATACACGACATAATTTCAAACTCATTCTATGTATGCATGTGTAGAGTTTTCTCCTCTGCAGCCGCCAGCTCAAGCAATGGCGTAGGTCCCGAAGGGCCTCCACAGCTTGTTTCGTTGAACCAGTTTCAAAGGGAGAGGCAAGTTGGGAGTTATCCATGAAAAATACTGATTTGACCGAATTTAAACACAGGAAATTTTTCGGATTTACTGATTTACTCATGAAACATGTTATTGATTTATATACCCTCCAGTAATCTAACATAGCTATGGAACATGGATGAAAATGGCCCGTTTGTAGATTGGACCAGCTGGATGCTAGGGATTCCCTAGCCAGGCAACGGTTGATCATCCCCTATTTCAGAATCAATGGGTTATACCCTCTGGTTATGTCAAAATAGCGAACTGGGAAGATCCACCATTTTTAATGGGAAAACTCACTATAAATGACAATTTTCAATAGCTATGTTAAATTATCAGAGGGTATAATTGATCAAACAGATGCTGATATTAAAAAATAATAATCTGCCCATCAGACATCTTGATATGCCCAAAAAACTGACTGGGACCTGAGCATGATTCTAGTCCGAAAATCTTGCCATCTCTGTGTCGCGTTTCAGCTGCAGGGACGCGCAAGGCGGTGCCCCCCCCCAGTTATAAGTCGGCTTATAAACCCCATTGACTATAGTTACAGTATATTTCCTATAAACACCAAAAAAACCAAGTTATAAGTCAACTTAGCTAACGAACTGGGGCACCACCTTGATTGCTACTCCGCTTGCACACGATTTCGCTCATGTTTCTGGATACTTAACCCCAACCAGTCCAAGAGGACTAGTGGAGCAACTCTTGAAGCAATGAAGGTAGTACAGTACCCTCTGGTTGTTTAGCGAATTGGAAAATCACCATGTTCAATAGGTAAATTTTCATAAATCATTTATCAATGGTCCGTTTTCCATGGCTATGTTTAATAACCAGATGGAACATTTCTTGCCTGTAAGTGTTGTTGTGTTTATCTGATAAGTCCATATAAATCCAATCTTCCAGTGTTCCGTTTCCACAGACATGTGGATGTGGCTGAAAATGGGCTCTTTCATACGGACATTCTGATGGATTTTACCATCTGAAAAACCATCAAATATATAAAATTCGGGTGTATCATTTTCAAATGACTAATATCAAAGTCTAGCAAAGTCTAGAATCTTAAACAATCTTATATAAACCATCAAATTCTTGAAAGTGACTCACCTTTTTGTGTTTTTTTCGTTCCAAGGATTCCAAAGTCTAGACATCGGTATGAAAAACTCCGTTACTTACCCATCATGAAGACACCGGCTGAGCCGTTGGCCAAAACCTGGGAAATCCATGGCTCAGCGATTTTTTTCGCGGGAAACCCATGGGAAAATTTGTGAAAATCATCGAGTGATGGCTGGTTGGTGGTTGACCTACCTACCCCTCTGAAAAATGATGGAAAAATAATCCAGTGATGATGAAAGTCAGTGATGATGAAATTCCCAATATGATGGAAAAATAATCCATTCATGTTCCAAACGACCAACCAGATGGGGATGAAATGGGCATAATATGGGAGAAAAAATGGGATAAACTGAATAAGCTATAGGACAAGCGGTTATATGTCACTAACCAACACTCAAACATGACAAGCTGGGAAATACCCGAACTAGCCATGGATGTTGATGGGAAAATCAGCAAACTAGCGAACTATGGAGGATTTTCCAGCAACATCTTTGATTGCCAGAGGGTACCGTAGTGGAGTAACCCTAAACCCATCAACCATCATCAGACACCAGTTCCTTGACCCAAATGGCTACCCTCTGGTAAACTAACATAACTATGGAAAATCACCATTTTCAATGGGAAAATCCACTATAAATTGCCATTTTCAATAGCTACGTTAAATTACCAGAGGGTAACCCATTTGGGCCAGTGTCTCCGATGTCAATTTGCAAGCCCACCATCCCTGAGTGGGACACAAAAAAATGTTTGGGATATTAATAGTACAATAATGGTGGGATGATCATGGATAATTATGGGATAACTATAATAAACCATCCCCAATTGTGGTGGATGAAATTGGGTATACCCCAATGACTGGGATGATCTAAAATGACGCCAGTTGATGAGACAATCATGCACCAAAAACAGCGGATGTTCACCAACCATGAAACCCAAATGAAATTGGGATCTATGAAATTGGGTATACCCCTCAAACTGGGAGGCTGTAAAAGGGTTAGTTAATGGGATGGTTTATGGCACTGGCGAAAAACAACAATCCCTTTAACTATGGCCCATGGCTACATACCCAGTTCTTTAAGTGCATCTGGTACATTAAGTCCCCATTATGATCCCCATTAAATTTCTTTAACTCAATATTAAACAGTATGAAACACTATGAAAATTCTAAATATATATATATACGTATATATATTTTTTTTAAAAAAAATCCCATTGAACATTGTCCTTTCAGCAAAGGGTCAGCTCCCCAAAAAAGCAAGCTGTGCCTATGGCGTGCAGCCAATCCTTTCTCCACAAGCGACGAGTGGCTTCCTTGGAGCCCCGAAGTCACCATTTGTCATGGAAAAAACATGGGAAAATCATCGAACAACTGTGAAAATTCAAAGAAAAACGGGGAACATACCCATTTTTCATGTAAAGCACATTGGACATCATTATCTATATATATATATATACATCAATGGAGGCTGGATTGCCAATCAGAAGGAAAGTTAGTTGTACCCAAGCAACCAGAATTTGACGAACGAAAAAAGTGGCAACAAAAAACAAACAATAAACCCACCACAGCTGGACATCTCTGAGTCTTCCCGCCGAATTGCCACACACTTTCTCGAATTCGCGATGCAAATCGGGCAGGGGAACACCTCAAGAAATGTCATCCGACTCGGATTTCTCCAAAATGATCACGGTCCATTGTCCAACCCTTTAAGAAATTGTGATCCATTTAGATATGGCCCATGGCCATGATTTTTGTAAGGATGGTACTGAAAAAGGGAAGTGGCAAATGTGCAGTATAGTTTTGGCTGAAAATAGGATACCCCCAAATCCACTGGTATCCGCAGGTCTAAGCCATTTACATGTCACATTTTTACCCACGAATCCAGGACTTCCGAACCAGGCTTTTTTTCAGCAGTAATCGTGGGAATCGCGTGATGATCAGGTTGGTTGTCTGAAAATATGGGGAAATCCAAACTCCGGATGTCTGAAAAACTCCAAATAGGTTGGTTTGTCTTAAAATTATAGCTGTTGTGTTGTAAATCCACCATGTTCAATGACCTCTTCTGAAGACGAGGTTGAGACCCAGCGATTGTAAGTGAATAACCCGAATATAACCCCATTATAACCCCGTTAGACTAAGGGAAATATCTTCAGTTATATGGTTTATATGATTTTATATGATATAATATATATATATATTTATTTATTTTATATATATATATATATATGTGACATACTATTCTATATACGTTTTTTTTGAGCCATGAAAGCGAATCCATGAATCTACCAGTTTGTACCAACAACTTCCGCCCAATCACTCGTGACATAGACTGAAATTCCATGCTTCACCCATGGTTTCTTATTCCATGGTTCTTGGTCAAACACCTGGCAGACCAGACTGGCGCATACCAAAATTTCTGGTACCCTTCGGTAATCGAACGTGGTTTGCTGGAAATTGCCCCATTTATTTCGATAGTGTTCTCCTTAAAAACCTATATTTATACTCTTATAGGGGATTTTCGATTGCCTTGTTTGATTACCATAGGCTAAGTGGGTGTTCATCCTCCAAACAAACTGGTATTGTCGGACCGATACCCACATCTGTTCTTGCTGGTTCAAGACCCATTCCTGTCCCCGCCAACATGCATCTTGTTTCTGCCTACAAAAAGCTCTTGAGACCAAAACACAGCCCCATGTTTTAGGTTTATAAAATACCCCGATCAATAAAATACCCCGATCAAGACATGGTATATGGTTTATGGCCATCCATCCCATAATGGGAAAGCGCATCGTGATTATCAATCCCCATTAATCGATTGATGATCATCCCCTTTTATCGGAACATCAACTGCGTAACTTGACCATGGCACTTAAATGGTTTTGTCTGCAAATAGGGTCTCCCAAAAACTGATTCAATGGATTAGTTTAAGGGGGAACCTACAAGAAACCATGGATTTTTCCCATGAAATGTTGGGGGTTCCTATAGTTTAGAAAACTGCCGTGCTGCTGCCATCCAGGCTCCCTCAGGCTCCCCGGCCGTGGCGAAGCAAGACCTGGTGGATTTAGGCAAATAGTAGAGATATCACCAGGAAAACTGAACCTCAACAGACCACAGGATGCCTTGTATATACCGTACATAATATATATATGTATGTATGTATGTATGTATGTCTGTATGTCTGTATGTATGTATATGTATGTATATGTATATATATATGTATAATTATATATGGTTCCATGAAAACACGTCTGGAAAAGTCACATCCCACCCCAGCGCCGGCAACGCGCCGTTGCTCGCCCGGGTTGCATGCGCGGGCAACTTGAGGATGAGAGTCTCACTGAGTGATAAGAAACGACGGATTTCCTCCGGTTACGTGAAAGCATCGAACAAAATTAGGAAACATGTGGCAAAATGTCTTGAAACAAATCGAACTCAATGGATATGGTTGGGAAATCCCCGAACGAAATTGGGATTTTAAATGGATCTGAAATGGTGGCTTTGCCGTTGCTAAAACGTGTGATTTCGGGATTCCCATTTGATTCCCATGATAAATCATAGTTGCTTCTTCTCGCCCATAAATGGTTCCTAGGTCATTCCTTTTTCATTCTGAAGTGAAATATCTCATTTATGCAGCTATATGTGGGTTTCTTAAAACTCCTCAAAACTACAGTATGGGTTTCAATACTACAATGGTCCAATTTAGGATGATTTGGGGTACCCCTATTCTCCAGGAAACCTCCGTATCCCCATGAATAAACCAACTGATCCCGGAAGCCTCAACGAGGCTCCACTGACCTCGCTTTGCTGAGAATGTGTGAGACCTAGGAATCCTAATCAACTGATAACCCATATGTATATATAATTCTATATGCATATAGATGTATGTTTATCTGTAGATTATCTGTATCGACTTTTGCTGAGTAAGTATATATATATATACATTGTGTGTGTTTCCATGTGTATATATATATATAATTATGTTTATGTATTACATAACATATGTATATATCGCCATGTATGTTATAGAAATACGCATGATTTATATGTATGCCCTCCCTCCAAGTAAGATAGACCCTCCCAAATGATGCCCATTTGGGGCGTGGGAAGACTATATCCTTTCCTTTTGCGGCTTGTAAGGAATCTATGTATAAAAAAGGGGGATGGCAAGTTGGGAGATCCGTTATGGAACTGGGTTACAACATACCTTCTGGTAATTTAACATGGCTAGTGAAAATCACCATTTTTAATAGGTAAACCATCTATAAATGGGCCATTTTCCATAGCTATGTTAGTTTACCAGAGGGTATTCCACCCAAATACAAGTTGGTTTAGAACAAAGATCACCTATTGATCTACCATAGACCTTAGCCAAGGGGCGGCACATCTAGTGGAACCCCACCCAATGAAACAGCCAGTCGCATGCCCAGTCGCTTAGATACCCAATATTATGTTTCCCGCTGGTTAGTATAATATCCCATATATATAATATCCCATATACATAATATATTTCCATATTAGATTCCATTGGATATTCCTATTTCTCTCATTTTCCCCATGGTCTTTCATCAACAAATCCCGCTGGTTAGGACCACAATTTTTGATGGTTAAATCTCCCCATGTGAATCCGGAGAGGTGACGGCTTCCAAAAAGCTTCGGTGGCACGCAATGTTGGTGCCCCAGTTCGTTCGCCAAGTTATAGTTTATAACTCATTTGAGCTAGGCATTGGGTAGGGTTTATGCATGTTTATGCTAGATATCATATGTGCATATATATATAAAAGTGGTAGATATTTATAGATATTTATAGTTTTGCTGGGCTTCCAAAGCAACACACATTTCACGTGAAGGCTGCACGTCACCGTAGCCCCACATGCTGAACGTCACCGGTAGAACTGGGCAAACCCCACAGGCTTTTGCACACTCCGCCAGCAAAGTTTCACCGCGCCTGCAGGCCACAACGGATGGAACCGGCCCAACGGACGTCAATCTGATGTTCCCAACGGGAGAGCTATGAAATCATGGGGATTAATCAGAGAAAATGTGGCGTTGTCAAAAAATCAGTGGTTCATTGTAATTTCCAATAATAATAGATGGCATTTTAGGATGTACCTCATTTCCAGACACATCTGTGTCAAGCTGGAAAACAATTGCTCCTTTCCAAGGTTTATTTTGTTAATCTTCAACTCATCCCAAATACCCTCTGGTTATGACTAACATAGCCATGATATAGATGGCCCATTTATAGATGTAAGGCTATGCTAGTCATAACCAGAGGGTAGGTTTGTCTGAAAATAAAGTAAAACCCCGAAAATCCACTGGTCTACCCTCTGTTAACTGAACATTAGTTATCAAAAATGGTCCATTCAGTTCAATGATATATCTATTGAACATGTTCTATGGATTCTATAGCTAAATTACTAGAAAGTATCATCAGTTTCCCCATTGTATCTCAATATATATATATATTCATGTATATTCCCACTATATCACCATGTTTCATAGTTGAATCTCCCTATTCCATCATTTGTCATGGTGAAATTTCCCCATTCACCTGGGTGAAAACATAAAATAACTTGGGGTAAAGGGCCCCCTTCCATTTGGAAAATGATCTACAATTCTAGGTGCCCAAATGGGGAGTTCCTGAAATGAGGGTACCCAAAAAAAACTGGATGGTTTATAATTGACTGGTTGGTGGTTTCAACCCCTCTGAAAAATATGAAAGTCAGATTGGATCATCATCCCAACTATTGGGGAAAATAAAAAATGTTCCAAAGCACCAACCAGTTGATCATGGAAAATCCAACGAAAATTGATGATTTGGGGGTATGAATCCTCCCCGTTTTAGGAAACCTCCAAATAGTAGATCATGTTAACATATGCTGATTCTTTACAGGAGGGTAGACGGTAGATGATCATCACATTTCACCTGATCATGTTTTTTTCGGCATTAACCTCATTCGGATAATGGCTAAGGACCCTAGATCTGTATTTTCCCATAAACCTCATATAAGCCCCAGAGTTTCTTGATGTTAATCCCATCCCCTTCGCTTCGCTGCTTCGCTGCTTCGCTTCGCGTCTGTGGCCTCTGAGTGAAGCTCGTGGCTTTCTCCTTTTGCGACGGCGCCTGGGCTTCAGAATGCTTCACGGCGTGTCACGGTTGGCTGCTGTGGGGCTGACAGTGGGGTGGTTTATATGGATTATATATATATATGGGATTAAAAAAGGTTGAAAAGATGTTTTATATGGAAGATGTTTCAGAATTCACAAATTCACCAGAATTATTCGGATGATTACTTTGAATTGGCCATAGTCAATCAACAGAATAGTTCAATCTGATTATTCGTTTGCAACACTAGTTTAAATTACATAATCTGACTATGTAATTACAAGTCATCCATAATTCATCAGGACTCCACTGGCCAGGTGGATTTTTTCATTCAAAGTCTTCCATTCAGATAATCTGAATGAATCCTTTCCTCCGTTCATATGGACCAACACCCCCCCAGAAACCATAATAAAAATAGTACTGTAGTACTGTAGAGGATTTATGTCAATGGCCATTTCAGGAACTGATGAAAATAGGAGCGGAGCTACCTACCATTTTTAAAAGGCCCTACCATTTGAGGCCCAACATTTTTTAAGGGAAGATCCCTAGAACATATGGCCCAACAATATGCTACGAAGCTACGGTAGCCTCCATCAATAGACATATTTGGGATCAACGGGATGGAATCAAAGAAGTTGAAGCCCCAAAGATCCATTTGTTGATGTTGGTTAGTTTACCTTATGAATATGATTAATAGTTAGTTTATTTTTCATGATCCCCAGGTTAATCATGAAATTCATTATTGATGATGATTAAATCACTAAACACTAATTATTCTGGTAATCTAACACTTTGCGAACTGGAAAATCGCCATTTTATAGCTGGCTAAGTCAACTATATCTATGGCCATTTTCAATAGCTATGCAACAAATTATCAGATGTTAGCTGCAGTTAGCTCATGAATATGAGATGATTGGCAATTAATCTGGCTAAAATCTACAAGTTCATGAACCTGAAATGGGAAAGGCAATTTTCGGAGAGTTACCCTTATCTTCATCATTCACGACGTCGTGGTGACGTGGTTACAATTTATCCAGATTATATATCCATGATATTGCCATTTCAATGGTCATTGCTGGTTCTTTCCCCCATACTATATCACATTCCTCATCATTATTGGCTATATAATGCTATATATTTGTATCCCATGATATGTGTCTGAAAAAATGAAAATTAACCCCCAGATTGTGACAATTTTACCACACAGATGATGAGAAACCATTGGATTTAGGGATCTACCCTATTTTCAGATACGCGGTCAGGTTGATGGGAATAGTTGGTTACAGTCCCGTTGTTTCTTGGTTGCTTATTGGAATACAGGCACACCCATATATCACAGGCTTGGTGATATATCATATATATCCCACAAGATTACCACAGTTGCTGCTAAAACCACAACTGGTTGGTGGTTTCAACCCTTCTGAAAAATATTAGCCAGTTGGGATTTTTCTTCCCAATATATGGAAAAATAACAAATGTTCCAAACCACCAACCAGAGAATTAATTAACCACGTATCAATCATTAACAATTATTCCGTTGCAAAATCCCCATTGTTGATAGCTAAATCCTACCTCGATTACAGTTACAGTAGATCCCAATTCTCAGTTAAATTATCTAAAAAATCATCTACAAGGTGGTGCCCCCTAGATAGCTAAGTTGGTTTATAACTCCAATAACTATGGTTTATAGGTGATATATCTATAGTTAATTAATGGGATTATAAACCAACTTATAACTGGGGGGCACCACCTTGTAAAATCCCCATGAAAATCCCCATTGATTCAATCCGGTGTGAAATCACTGAAAATCCCATTGGTCCATGGTTACACTTGCCATCACAGTTATTAGATTTTTTTAATCAATTTAGCTATCAATTATCAGCTGGTTATTTAACATAACTATGGAAAGATCCACCATTTTCAATGGGTAGTTTTCCACTATCTATGGCCATGTTCAATAGCAAACTGTAACAACCAGAGGGTATCAGCTATAAATCCCATGAAATCCCCATGTTTGGGGTGAGATCCCCAGCGGAATGACTACCGAGCGCCGCACCCAACAGCGCGCTGCAGGGCGAACCAGGGCTTTGGTCACGTCGCCAAAGAGGGGATAGGCGAGAACCTGGAAACTTACGGTGATACCCTCTGGTAAACTTACATAACTATGGAAAATCACCATTTTTAATGGGAAAACTCACTATTTCGACTGGGCCATTTTCAATAGCTATGTTAAATTACCAGAGGGTACATCACATGATTAATGGTTAATTGATTAAGAATTGTGATTATGCAATGGATAGTGACTACAATACAATGGTGATGATACCATGGTTGATAATTGGTGATACATTGATACGGTGGATGGAAGAAATCCTGCACCAGTTGATGGGTGGTTTATCCCATTGTTTATAGGGTTTAAACCATCCAAGGTGATGCAGGATTTCTTCCATCCACAGTACATCAAATGATTAATGGTGATTAATGGTTAGTAGTGGTGACTCTAATGGTTAATTGATTCATAATTGTGATTGTTACTGACTATTAATCAATGGAGGTTGTTAGTGATTACTATATCAATGGTTAACAATGGTTAATTGGTGAATAATTGTGACTACTGATGAATAATGATGAATGGTTAATTGGTTAATTCATGGTTAATGGCTAATTGGTGAATAATTGTGATCATACAATCATTTGATTATACATAATCAACCACTAATCAACAATTATTAATCACCATTGTTACCCCCTGGTAATTTAACATAGCTATTGAAAATGGCCATAGAAATAGTGAGTTTTCCCATCAAAAATGGTGGATCTTTCCATAGTTATGTAAGTTTACCAGAGGGTAACAATCACTGATAATTGTGATTATACAATGGTGAACAGTGGTGATTTTTTTTAGTGACCACTGGAAACTTCGACGAAGTTTCCTTCGATTCGTCAGATCTGGGATGGTGAACAAATAGCCTCTGGTAACGATGGGAATGGTTGTTTTTTGTCTATGGTTAATGATGATTAATGGTGATTAATTTCTATGGTTAATGATGATTAATGGTGATTAATTTCTATGGTTAATGATGATTACCCTCTGGTAAACATACAAAAAACTATGGAAAGATCCACCATTTTTAATGGGAAAATCCACTATTTCTATGGCCATGTTCAATAGCTATGTTAGTTTACCAGAGGGTAATGATGATTTTTTGGGCCACAATATATGTGAGATCATCCATGAGATATGAAAAACTTGCACAGGGTTGATTAAATGAGCCCGAAAATATCAATACTAGTACTGTAAAATCTATGTCTATGTCTGTTATGTATATCTATCTGGAGGTGCTAATCAATCAATGAATTCTGAAAATGGTATGATCCACCCCCCCCCCAAAAAAAAAAACGTGCCTCTCTATACCGGATAATATTGTCTCTGAAGTGACCCAAGGCCTTACAACTTACGACATCTTGCAATTGTGAAACATTGCCGTATAGATAGATAGATAGATAGATAGATAGATAGCTAGATAGAAAGATAGATAGATAGAAAGATAGATAGATAGATAGGTAGGTAGATAGATAGACAGATAGCTTCCCCGTTCATCAAACATGGCCAGATGGAAAATCCTCGAGCTAAACGGAGGCTCAAAACCCGCACCACGCTATGTTTGATGACACCGGAGAATCTCAGCTGGTGAAAATGAGGATTCCAAACAATGCAATCAATGTCTTAGGGGATGATTCCCTTTGTAACAATTGTATCTGGGTGAATAAACAACTATTTCACAAAGCTGAAAAGTTCGGCTGGGGATTCCCTTTTCATTCATTCCAGTGCCGTCACGGAGGGGCAGAAAATTTGCGATTTTAGTGACCAGTGATCCAGTCATAAAAAAATTCGATCGATAGGGTAGCCTCTGGTAAACTATAAAATAGCTATTGAAAATGGCCATTTATAGTGGAATTACCCATAAACAATGGTGATATATATTGATTATACAATTATTGTAGTGTCAATATATTCATACACGTCATTCCCATGATATCCCCATTCGATCTCCATGCCCCTCCAACTGCAACCCATCAAGCCAGGTGGCATGGTACCACGTGCCGGACACATGGGAGATCAACCTTGTAAATTCGAAGATACGCCGACAAAGATGAAGCATCATCATGGCCCGTAGATGGACCACTTTATTGGGGATATCAGCCTAAATCATAGTAATATGACGTAAATGTGGTAAATCAATGTAAATCATAAACCATCTCCAATTGGGTTTAATTCTAGGGACTTCCATGGACTTCAAACATGGCTTTCTCCCCATGATGTCGCACCATCCCAACAAACTCCATACAGAACCTGCTGCAACGTATACGGAAAACCCAACTACCCTCTGGTAATTTAATATAGCTATTGCAAATGGCCATTTACAGTTGATTTTCCCATTAAAAATGGTGATTTTCCATAGTTTTTTGTATGTTTACCAGAGGGTAACTGGGATGATGTAAAATGACCCCCGTTCAACGCTTCGTGGGCCAGGGATGGTTTCATTCTGATTTGCCATGGAATTTAGCACGTTGAAAGAACATGAAAGAATTGGGATATGCCAAGATCAGTTTCTCAAAGACTTGGTTTCAAGAATATTCCGCACAGTTTCCCCGTCTCTTTGCAGGTAATGTGGCTAAACAATGCGATGTTTACCATCCCCCAGTCATCACCATTTTTATAGGTGGTATGTTTACCATTCCCAGTCATGGGTGGTTTATTATTGTTTTAACCACATTATAGACCATGCACCTTTTGATGTAACACCTTTTGTTGAAGAAACAAATCCTCCAGGACACTCTCTGATTCACTGGGCACCCAAAACGTGGTACCGAAGGAGTCCTCGCGATCATCCTGTGCCTATCGCGACATTTTTTGGACAGTAGCCTAATAGAAAAGGAGTTAAGATCACCCATTGAGACCCTTAAATCCCCATATGTGTTGTGGTGAAATCCCTTCTTTTTTGGGTGCTAATCCCTGCTATGATTGTGATTGTTGCATTGATTCATGTTGACCCAGGAGTGAGAAAGCTCCAGTTTACTCCTGGGGGGTTATCAATTTTTATAGTAATTTATTACTCTTTTGGGGGGGAACCTCCTTGATCAATCAGACATGACTAATCTGGGGTAGACCTAAAGCTATGGAAAACCGACGGGGAAATACAAGCAATCTGATCACAAATGGTGGATCTTCTATATCAATGTTGATTACCAAAAGGTCCATCAAAAAGAGGAACTGATTCAACCCAGTTGCAATGTCATGTGCACATGTACAGTATGATCACTTCAATAGAACTGTCCAAACTTCAAGCCGAAAATGGCCGAACAAAAACCAGGAGCTGCAGCTTGGAGATTGGTTGACCTGCCCTGACCTGACCTGTTACCCTCTGGTTATGACTAACATAGCCATGCTATAGATGGCCCATAGAAATAGATGGTGAACAACTGGCTTTACCTATTAAAAATGGGTGGATCTTTCCATGGCGATATATGTTAGTCATAACCAGAGGGTATATCTATCTCAGATACCCATGGATTGATACTCTCGGTCTAATTTGGGTGACCAAATTCGAAGTGGCTAAAAGTGGCAACCATCTTTACGACCAGAAATGTCAGAAAGACATATGAATTCCCCTCCAGGATAATCAAGCGTGGAGCTGGAAATCCCCTATTTATAAATCTGGGTAAATTATAATATTTCACTAACCTGAATAGTTCGGCCATTTGGGGATGATTTCCCTTACTAACCATGATTTCCAGTGAGGTCGCAGTGAGGTCGTTTTAACTTATCCAGATAAATGATTTTCCCATCAAAATCTGCATTTCTAGAAAATGGTTCATTGCCACGTTTGATTGCCAGAGGAGAACTGCCTGGCTGGTAAGCGTGTTGCAAACGTTGCCAACTGGTTCGTAACCCTGTCTACAAGTCCCATACATCATGTGTCCCACATACAGATGGCTTAGAATTTATCACATATAAATACATGGGTTATCCCATATATATGTATATATAAATTGGTTGGAATTATGGTCCTGATTACTAACCACCTAGCGATCTGTTTTCATGATCCTCCAAGTCCCCCCAAAAAAAGGGGAGACGGAGGCGGTGTCATCAATGGAGGTTTTCAAGGGAAAGTCATAGGATGACATGGGACATTGGGAAATCATCTACCCTCTGGTAAACAGTCCCAAAAAAGATTGAAAGATCCACCATGTTATAGCTGGGTAAATCAACTATTTCGACTGGGCCATGGCTAACCTATGTCGCAAACTCTTACTTTTTTATTACCAGAGGCTATGTATAAATGGAGATTTTAATATTTTAATCTCTGTAAAAATGGGAAAATCGTCTATTTGCATAGTAGATTTTCCAGCATGCCGAGAGTTGCCGGAGATCATCCTAGATGATCCATCCCTCAAACACCAGCATGTTTTCATGGATAGTTTTGAAAAAGGGTGCAACAAAAACAACATAAAATTACTGCTTGGTGGTTTCAACACATAAAAATTTAGTCAGTTGGGCTTATTATTCCCAATATATGGAAAAATGTTCCAAACCACCAATCAGATTAAGTAACCATTCCCAAATGTCTGCTAGGGGAATTGATGTTTATTGGGTGTGCTATAAAGTATGGTTTTACCACATTATGATACATTATGACATTATGTGCTTTCAACTTTTCTGTGAGTCCATTGGCAAATTGGCATCTCAATGGCCCCATGCACCCTGCCTGCTCCAAGCAATTGTCCACCTTGGTCGCAGCAGGTATGACATAATTTTTAGGGGCGAATCCCCATGGCCCATGGCCAACCTTCAAACCAAAACTTACAGTATCAATCTTATTATTTTTGGAATATTTAATTTTGGCATGTATATACATATATACACTAATTATATATATATACTATATATATACTATATATATACTATATATATACTACATATATATATATATATATATATACACTATATATATATACTATATATATATACTCTATATATATATACTAATCTTGGAACACGGATGCTTCTCAACCCAAAACCATTCGGATTGCCCCACACCGCAGTTGCCCAGATTCCAAGGACACCCACAGAATCCCTGACAGAACTGCGCACGGCACTTGGGCTTCTACCAGCAATTGGTGAAGTCTTAAACGTTCCTCCTCTGACAAGTGCAAGCACCTGGACGCACGAAGTAGTGGCCACTCATGGAGATGATACCAACGAAGATTTTTTGAGGTAAACCCAATAATATAGGGATTGCAGTAATATTTAGTACCCTCTGGTTATTTAACATAGCCATGGAAAGATCCACCCATTTTTACTAGGTAAACCATCTATTTCTATGGGCCATCTATACCATGGCAAACTGTTAGTCATAACCAGTGGGTCATATTTAAGAAATATCTATGGGATATTCGTAGTACAATGGTGGGATAATCATGGAAAATTATGGGATAACTATAATAAACCATCCCCAATTGCGGTGTATGAAAGTGGGTATACCCCGAATGACTGGGATGATCTAAAATGACGCCAGTTGATGAGACAATCATCCACCAAAAACAGCGGATGTTCACCAACCATGAAACCCAAAAGCGTAGAAAATCACTGCCAGGTACCCCTGGATAAAACGACGATGATTTCAAGACGGTTCCGATCAAGAAGCCGAACAAAAAGTTGTATTCTCATGATATTCCCTTGTTTTATGGCTGGTGAACACCCCATCTTTATCCAAATCTACAGGTTCTGCTGAAATCACCATATTTGGTGAAATCAACCGATGTTTTTCATTGTGAAGTCACCTCTTTTGAAGGCCAAACAAACACCAAAAAAAAATGGAATCACTGCTGTGTCGCTCCCATCCCTGGCACCTGATACTCTTCTTGGGACCGGAACTGCTGCTGCGGCCGCTGCTTCTGGCACGGCTGGGTGCGAATCCGGAGTTTGGGTGAAAAATGTGGGACATTCCTCATCAAAATGTCCAATTCTTTTGGGAAACGCGTTCAAAAATGGTGGAGACCCCAATTTCTGCAAAATCGTATTTGATCGGATTTCAGGGTTTTCCATGTTTTCCTTTTATCTCAGAGAGATGGAACATGTTAATTTTAGTCATATTCGCACTTGCAAAATGGGATGGTTGTGTAAATAATAGAAATGTACAAAGTGTTAAGAGTGCCCCATTTCAACTGCTTTATTCCTCTCCTTCCCAATGTTTCTGTTCCCGTTCGCCTGGACAGCTCATTTGTGGCACTCCACGGTGCACTCCAGGTGCTCCTCCGACCTGAGACTGGGCATATATAAATACAAATTAATCAATACAATACCAATAATAATGGCATTGTTACATTATCTTAGTAGTCTATTGGGGGATGATTTATTACTATTATTTTACCCACATTAATGGCATTATGACATTATCTTGGTAGTCTATTGCAATCTTATAACTGGGTAATACCGATGGTACTACTCTGAGTAATCTATTGTTTCGTTGTAATCTATAATTAGTGGTATTATCATCAATACAATGTGATTTTTAATGACCAACTCCCCATTTTCGCTGGCAAAAAATCACCGTGAAATTGGTGATTTTGACCACAAAATCCGAGTTTTGATGAAGAAATCCAGAGTACTTGGAGGATCATCCCACGAATCGTAACTGGTTAGTAACCAGAACTCGAACCAAATTATATACCCTCCGGTAAATTAACATAGCCATGGTATAGATGGCCCATTTATAGATGGTTCACCTGGGTTTACCTATTAAAATGGTGATTTTCCAGGGTCTATGTTAAATAACCAGAGGGTATATATGGGATAACCCATGCATCAGGGAGTTACCAATGAGGGTTGCTAACCTGTTACTCAGTGAGATAAACCACCCAATGTACATATGGAGATAGTTCAAAATCCTCTGTCGTCCCTGTATACGGGTGAGTTCTCATCGGATTTCCCGTACTGGAGGGTGAGAATCCCGTGTATATTGGGCAGTCTAGTCCAGTATAATAATTCATCAACCAACCTGAATTACGGATAATTATAGTACTTCACAAGCCTGAAAACGGCCGCAAAGTTTGGCCATTTAGGGATGATTCCCCATATGTAGACCAGCCTTACAGTGACATCACAGTGAGGTCATTATACTGTCATTCATCGAGATACATAGGATTCATGGGGTATGGTCATCCATCAATGAGAATTCTTACAATTCCCTATGAATCCCTACGAATGGATTGATAACCATCCCCTGCAAAATGGGCAACTTACTTTTAAACCACAGCAAATACAATATATGCGTACGTAACTATTTAACTATAGCAAGTGTATGTATGGATATTACAGAAATATGACCCCAAAAAAATCTCATCCTCCAAGGCACTCTCCACATCCAGTGCACGCTTGGGCGAAACACTCGGAGCCGACCTTTTCCAAAGGCCATAGCGCCGGGGTTTCCGAAGTTATGGGGTATACCCCAAGTTATCATCCAAAATTGGGATATCCAAAAACTCGGAATTTATGGTCAAAACCACCAATTTTGTGGATTTATGGATCTATGGAGATTTTTTGCCAGCCAAAATTGTGAGTTGACCATCAAAACTAGGACTTTAACGGGTAAATATTATACATATATATATGCAGATTAATATGGGTTTGTCCATGAATAGGAATATGGATGAATAGGGTATAGCCTCGAAAGGCAATTCGAGTGGGTAAATTGATTGTTATCCCTTGGAATTCTTGGTATCCTATTTTCAAATAAAGATGTTTTATGGATTATCTAGGGCCCTCTTCTATTCCCTTCTTGCCCTTGGATCCATCATGATATGGAGGTTGACCAACCAAAATGAGTTGGGTATGGAGAAAGCTTCGAAAAACGTCGTCAAAATTTATGATTACCAAATAGATAAATGATAAATGGATTTTCTGTAAGTAATCCCACCTCCCAATTCCCAGAAAACGCCAATGACCTGACCATCTGACCTTTGTGCGGTCCAAAATTCCCGTTGGGAGATCCTGAAAATAAACCAATTCTGGGAGGTCATATGATAGGGATTGATATTGGCTCCTTTGCTTTTTACTTCCAGGTTACCAGTTTTTTTTCGCCATGGCAAAAAAACGTCAATCAAGCCTGTTCATAAGTCTCCATTCCTCGGTTGTTACATGGAGGTTTCCTGAAAAGGTACCCACAACTCATCCATTTTCATGGCGATAAAGGGGTACCTCCATGACTATGGAACCCCCCACATGTTGTTACCCTGGAACGTAAATTAACAGAGACCCTGAACGTAGCCAAGGTTGAACTGGCAGGATCTCTGTGGGGATGATAAATGCTCCGCGACTTGGTCCGTTTCTGTTGTTTCAATGAAGAAACAGAATGGTTTGAATAAAGGTACAGTACAACCAAATGCGGTTGAAGCCACTTCAGCTTCCATGTAATCCATGTAAACCAGTGGATACTACAAATGGACATGAAATCAACAACCATTTTCACAAAAATGAAAAACCAAAATATCTCAACGGCATGTTTCATCATTTTTCCATATTCCACATGTTCAATGCCCTTGGGCCCGCCTCAAGCGCTTCTGCCACAGAAGCTGGGAAAGCTCGATGGTCTCACCCGGATTGAAGCGTTCAGCCCCTCACAGCACTGCTGGTGGCTTCAACATGAACTGCCCATTCCAACAACGACAATGGGATATGAATGGGATATCAATGGAATATCATATGAATTGTTGATTGTTGATTCATATCCCATTTCATATATCATTGTTGACAATATCAATGGGATTTCATGGGATATGAATGAATCAATAATCAAGAAAATTGGGATATCAATGGGATTTTTAATGGGGTAAAACGGGATAGTCACACGGGAAATCCATTCATGGAACATTCCAATGGGCTAGCTGGGAACTCCACAGACTAGCCATGGAGTTTTTTTTTTCGCGAAAATCATCAATGGGGAAACTTTCCAGCACGACAAGTTTGATGACACCGGAGGCTTTTTACATCTTTGAAACCAGCAAAATCATGCAAAATCACCATGTGGGCTAAAATGGTGGTAAAATTGGCCCCAAGATCACCTTTTTCTGATTCGGAGTAAACCCACCAAACACTTGGGTTTGATATAATGTGGGTTTGACCGAGTTTGACCACCTAAAATGCTGTTAGACCACCACAATACGTCTTGTTCAAACATCGAAAAAATCTAGGCTTGACAAACGATTTGGGCAACGAGAACATGGGTGAAAAACGGCCAACAGCCACGTGATGGTGTTAGCTTTGCTGCCAAGCAGCAATGCTCTGGACCAGAAAAAGGCTGAAACATTGCTATGAATTCGGATTTAAGAACCAAAACAAGTTTAAGCGTTTCAGCACAAGAAAATGAGCTTTAGATGTGTTTAGCCGTTATTCTCATTTTACAACCAAAAGCTTGGGTGTGGACAGAACAAGAAGAGCTTCATGCGGAGATTATTCCAACACCATTGAGCAATGGTGCATGCAACCAAACTTATGTATTCTAAACAATTAAGAATGGGTATTGGTTCATTCCAAGCTTGACCAGGAGACTCTGGGATCTATGGGTTCCCCATTTAGATGATGTCTTGCAGCGCACGCATGTCCCGCAAATCCATCATTTGGAAGCGATTTTCTCAATCATCCAAGTACTGTAGGGGTATGTACCCTCTCGTCATTTGAGAGTTTGCGAAAAATCATTCATGATGATTTACCTATCAAACATGGTGACTTTCCATAGCCATGTTAAATTGCCAGAGGGCATACACGATGATGATCCATGATAAACCACAAATTGGGGATGGTGTGTTATCGTGCGTCCCACATCAAATGGCAGTAAGAAAACAAAAGAATGGGGTACCTCCCCGTGCATTCAAATCTGTAAGATCTTATGCGAAATTCATATCTGAAAAGCACCAGCGTTCCAAACTTCTTTACCAGCAAAAGTTGTTTGTGAAAATCTTCGGACAGCTAAGAACTTCTACATCATCTACCTTGCAAATATGATATGGCAGTGTGTCAAAACCTTGTACCCCTGTAGTTCACATCAAAATAGCTGGGATTCATGAATGTTCATCCCACTAAAAATGGTATTAATAGGTATTGATCCATACCCATATGAGGATCATGGCAAAACCTCTCACTTTTCCCCAGCAGTTCCAGCAGTTCTCGTCTCGGGCCCCAACAGCCATGCCGTGAGTGATCCTGCCCAGATTCATGCCAGTGGCGTTACGTCCGACATACCCGGCCTGGTCATTTGTAACGGTGTCCTATGGAAAATGGTGATTTATAGTGGATTTACCCAGCTATAAAATGGTGGATCTTTCCATAGTTTGTTGTATGTTTACCAGAGGGTAAGGGGTCGCGTTTCATCATTCATCCAGATTGATTTCTTGGGATTTTCCATGATTTTTTCAGCTTGAAACCTAGGTCTTTGGACCGCAGAAAATGGGTTCCGGTCAAAACTCTGTTCAACCAGGAATCATAGGATGCAGGGTCAACATTAAAACTCTTACCAAAGGACCCACAAATGATGTCTATTGTGCAGACATCCAATTTGCGGGGTCAGAACCATATGAATCTGTCAAAATTCGGCACTTGCATTATCCTAATTTTCTTCAAGTGAAATTGCCATTAAATAGCATTAAATGGGATATCTGCAATATCCCCATTGTAAGACAAAACTACATGGGATATAGCTGACACCTTATCCCCTGGGTTGGCGGCGTTCCAATGCCCAGAAAATCATAAAGTGTGGATCCAAGAGGCTTTCTCCGCAGTTTTTTTCCGGGCAAAAAAACAGAAAAACCATCCACTGATCTGGGTAAATTATCATATTTCACTACCCTGAATTAAGACGAATGGTTCGGTCATTTTGGGATGATTCCCCTTACTAAATATGATTTTGTTGTGAGGGAGAACAGTGAGGTCGTTATAGTTTACCCAAAATATCCATTGGCCATTCATTATCTCCCATAATCTACCCATAATTATCCAGTAATTAGACATTATATCCATTATTATCCCATAATATACCACCATTGATTGATGAATGATGAATTCCATATTTTCCCGTTTTGATCATCGCCATGATGTGACATAGCAGCTTTTTTGCAGCGGCTGCACCATCCCCAATTTTAAGCCACGCGGCGGTGGTGTACAAGCTATATGGCTGGGACAGGGTCATCGGGTGCTGTCCTGATATGTAAGCCTGGTTAAGAAGTCCCGCAGTTGATCCCACGTAAAAATGGGTTATAACATGTTATAACTTACTGGTGCTTAGCAGGGAATAAGGGAATGATCCATAATCACAAGTAATAATCATCCCATTCCCTCAGTCCCATCCATTCCCTACGTTTAGCACCAGTAAGATAACTATGGTTACTAATCAGGTACCCTCTGGTAAACTAACATAACTATGGAAAATCACCATCTTTAATGGGAAAACTCACTATAAATGGCAATTTTCAATAGCTTTTTGTATGTTTACCAGAGGGTACTAAGTGGGATGTTGCTCCAAGTAGTCGGTCCGTTCACAACAAAGAAATGCCCAGCTGAAAATGTGTGAATTTTGGTGCCTCATTACCCATACCTGTGCTAAACTACCGTCCTGATGAAGTTCATGGTTGCTGCAACCATGCATCCAATGTTCGTGGTTCAGGTGGGTTTCTCTGAAAACGGGTAGATACAGCCATTAGAAAGGCCATTTTCATGGGGAAAATCATGATAATCCAGTGGGATTGTGGGGTACCCCATTTTCAAACTGCCTGCCCCTCCGTGGCGGGTGGTTCATGATTCGAATCTCTATCAACAACAGCTTCGGGTGATCGCTTTACCTTAGAAAAATCACAGGTAAGGGTTTATCTGAAAATAGGGCACCCCCATTCCATCCATTGGAAATCCTCATTTTCACAACATCAACATGGCTATGAATAGGGTATAGCACCCATGTTCATGTCACCTAAATCCTTCATCAATTGGTTGAATCCCCTTTTTTCATGGATATTGTTCTTTTTAATAGTCAAACCCTTTTATGGTGGGGTCAACCACCTATTTTTAATCCAAAAAAACAACAAACCCTATTTTTTCATGAAAAAGTTGGGGTCAAACCACCATATGTATCCCTTTTTGTTCAAACCCCAACTCCATGTGTCATCCGAGTCATCCCCGTCTCCTCGCGCTTGTGGCCACAATGGCCACATCTCATCGCTGAAGGCGGACTCGTCCAAGAACACGACAGGCATTGGAACTCCTGAGCCACGGGGGGTCTCCAAGTTATCATCCGAGTGTGTCACTTTTTGGGGTACCCTCAATTTTACCCTCTGGTAAACTAACATAACTATGGAAAATCACCATTTTTAATGGGTAAATCCACTCTAAATGGCCATTTTCAATAGCTTTTTGTATGTTTACCAGAGGGTAAGAAACACCCAGTTATCATTTTCTGGTTAACCATGAAACCTAGGGAGCGATCACACTGATTTATCGGATTTATCCTCTGAGAAATTGAACAGTTTGGTGTAGAAATGGAAACGGGTGATTTTTGCACCCAAAACTAGCTCTTGAACAGGGAAAATTATGATAAACTATGGGATTTTGGTGGTACAGTGAAACCACGATTTAAAAACCCACTGCATTAAGAACGAGGCTGGATTGCTGGATTCACCTATTTACTGGCGAATGGAAATAAGAACCCTAGGGTACGCTGGATTTGCCGCGATTCGTTCTTATTTGCCTTTCCCAAGGGTACTTCTTAGTTACAAATCTTTCCCAAAAGAAGGTCTGTAATGGTCTGTGCACTATGGTATTTCCACGCCGATGACAAGCACAGCCGGCAAATAAAACGCTGTTGCCCTTGGTTTGTCTTGGCTGTGCCCAGACCGGATTTTTTTTGATGCCTCAAATAGCTTTCCTTGGCCGCTTTGGGGACCTGTTATCACTCCAAACTAACTTTCAACACCTGGCATGGTGGTATCCGGGGTCTCTGCCCCTGTTTCATGCCCCTAGACCTGTTACCGCACCAAAGTTCGAACTTTCAACCCGTGGCATCCTGGAATGTCTGGATTTCAGCTCTGCTTGAAATAGGTGAACAAAAAAACGTTCGGGCCCTAAAAAATATGTTTTTCTGATGTAAATACCTCACCATATGTACCCGTCAAGAACTACTACCTTGAAGAACTTGAGGGTACCCTCGTTCACAATCCCTATATTGTTCCGCATGTGGAATAATATGAATCATATGTTTTTAATATTTTTACATAACTGTTGATTTATATATTTATATTAATTATAATTAATGGCCAGTTATGACCCATTTCACCCTTTCTGTCCCTACAATAAGTTTTCCCCAGCTATGTTGGTTGGTTTATAGCCTCCATCAGCTGGTCCAATCCTTAGCTAGCTAGACTATGGACACCAATTGTAGTCATTTAAGGATTGTGACCTTCAGCCAGTATACCCTCTGCTGATCAAACATGGCATGCTGTGAAATCATCCGTTTACAAATGGATTTTCCACTTACATGCCTATTTAGTTCAGGGATTTCCCACCTTGCCATGTTTGATGACACCAGAGGGTAATTGGGTTTTATACACCAGTAAAAGGCATAATGCCAGCAAGAAAGGGGATTCAAAGTACGAATCCAAAAGCGCGCAAAGTGACTCTGTCGCAGGGGAAACCAATTCATTTTTCATTTAGAATTTCAGCCATTGGGGTGAAAACAACAAAAAATATCCTTAAGCGACGATCTGAATGTCTTGTTCAGGCAGAATTTTAACGACGGGAATGACTATGAACAAAGCATGCAAAACAAATAATTGCACCATCATCATTTTTTGTGAACAGTAAGTTCTACGGATCTATGCCAAACAGTGAAAAGGGTTCTAATATGTTTTAACACTTTGACATGGCAAAAGCAGACTTTAAAAATAATTCAGGTTTGCACCGGTAGCTCGTTAGATACCATGCAGTTTTGCCATATTCCTGCGTTTGCTTAAAGCAAGTGTTGTTTTAACCATCTGTCGGGTTTCGATGAAAATCCATCTGCAAGAAACAATAGATTCCCAGAAATTTCCAATCTCCCCTGTCTCGGTTTCTTTGAGGGCAGGTGCAAGGTGGTAGTTGCACAAGAACTTTGATTGCTACAGTCCCAAATGTGTGACCTGAAGGTGTGTCATCCACTAACACTGTTGTGTCACTGCGTTAACAGTTCGAATATGGGGATGGGTCAAAACCCTGGTACCGTGCCGTGAACCCCAAAATAGCTGGTAAATGGATGTTCATCCCACTAAAAATGTATCTATAGGTATTGACCCATACCCATATTAACTCACATTTGGATACATTGGGTTTCCTGATGATGAGTGAACAGCGATTTCCCCGGAGGCAACGTACCAAGCGACAAATTTTGTAGGGTTTCACACTTCAGACCAGCTAAAATGGGGCAGCCACGTAACAGTATTCATTTCCTGGGGTGGTTTTACAACTACACGACGGATGGCCCGAGAGCGTAGAGGAGCAGGGTCTTCTGTTGTTAGTATTGAGACACTATATTACAAGACAATATATGAAAGATCTACTATGGGCAGAAGAGAAGAGTAGTATCAAGACAACATTTTACAAGTACAAAACAATAATTTGTGTCGTATCCTTCGTAATTTTTTTCACACACAGAACCTTTTACACACAGACGCTTTTGCACACAGACACTTTTACACACAGACGCTTTTACACACAAACACTTTTACACACAGAGACTTTTACACACAGAAGCTTTACACACAGACGCTTTTACACACAGACACTTTTACACACAGACGCTTTGACACACAGAAACTTTTACACACAGACACATTTATACACAGAGACTTTTACACAAAGACACTTTTACACACCAACACTTTTACGCACAAACACTTTCACACACAGAGACTTTTGCACACAGAAGCTTTTACACACAGACGCTTTTACACACAGAAGCTTTTACACACAGACACATGTACACACAGAGACTTTTACACACAGACACTTTTACACACAGACGCTTTCACCCACAGACGCTTTTACACACAGACACTTTTACACACATACGCTTTTACACACAGAAGCTTTTACACACGCACGCTTTTACACACAGACGCTTTTACACACAGACACTTTTACACACAGACGCTTTTACACACAGACGCTTTTACACACAGACGCTTTTACACACAGATACTTTTACACACATACGCTTTTACACGCAGACACTTTTACACACAGACGCTTTTACACACAGACGCTTTTACACACAGACACTTTTACACACATACGCTTTTACACACAGAAGCTTTTACACACGCACGCTTTTACACACAGACGCTTTTACACACAGAC
>Ga0126342_10001414_pt1 | contig 33689 bp, 28 predicted proteins | sample Cyp1metagenome_FD_92528 | JGI IMG/M metagenome (GOLD analysis project Ga0126342, IMG submission 92528) | Coral microbial communities from Lord Howe Island, Old Settlement Bay, Australia - Cyphastrea 1 metagenome | ecosystem: Host-associated > Invertebrates > Cnidaria > Coral ...
TATATATATATATATATTTTATATATATTTATATATATATATATTATGTATATAATTATATATATGTATATATATATATATATATATGTATATAATTATATATATACATATGTATATATGTATATAATTATACAAGATGTATATATATATATATATATATTATATTATAATATATGGATAAATACATCCCAACGCAGAAGTGTTCCCAGTTGGATCACCCGTTCCTAGTTCATACATAGCTGAAATCAACCAGGGCTTCTCAGTCATGAGTTCCATCGGAGCCCTCCAGGACGGTAGTAGCTTTCAGACTTGGGCGGCGTTTCTTTCCACTGCATCTGAGAACGAGCATCTTGGCTCGGCCACGAGCTGTTGTTCTTTTACTGCAAGGATATCTAAAATGATATCTATGATAGATTACATGGGCCCTCTGCAGTCGTCCTGCTTGAAGGAATTCAATGGTCGCAATTAAAGAGAAGGCTAGATTTCAACATATTGAAAGAAACATGGGGGAGGGAGGAGAAAGAATTGCGATCATTTTCGAGTAGATGCATCAGATCATGTCAGAAACCACAGGGATAGAATTCGGACATATCGGGGCAGTCGAGTTCTGAGTTCAATGATTCTCTGTGTTGTAGGTGTTATTGAGTTACTGATAGTTATCGCATTATATAGTTACACATATAATTGTATATATATATATATTTATACATATAATTGTATATATATATATAATTGTATATATACATATATATATATATATATATATTATAAGTCTATGCAAGTCCTACTGTACGAACACTAAAAATGGTTGGTACATACAGTGGATGAATCCATGATGAATAAGCAGGTTTTCAGCCCAACTGAGGTATTCCTCCGTTTGCCTCCAAGCAGAGTGCGGGTCTCTGACTGGTCAGACTGGACCGGCTGTACTTGCCGTAGAGATACACCCTGGGGTAAACCGAGATCGACCAGAAAAAAGATGAACAACATATGTGTAAACGGTGGATGTATGTTCATGTTCCATTTATGTAAAACTGTTTTTTTCCGGAGCGCAGCAGCGTAACCATCAACAATTGTGAAATCTCAGACCAACATATGTTTCTTTGATTTTCTTTGTGTTTGTATACATTGGGAACAAACATGCCCCGGCCATTGACATGTTCAACAGGATTATTATCTACCAGGAAATCCAATTTTCAACTGAACTGTGCTTGTTTCAGATAGACCCAACTGCATGTGAATCGAAGTTTGGCGAATGTAGTGTAGGCGATTTAGCCATATGGTTATTTGTCATGCATCAAGCTTTGGGGATTACCCCGACAACTCAGAGTTCCACTGAGTTCCACATTGCTTGGTGAGTTTTACTGGGATGACGATCCCCCCAAAACACTACTCTGGTTACATGGACAAATTGGGGATGGTGGCTGTGGCCATTGGGTTTACCACAACATGGAGGATAGCCTGAAAAGTATGCAACTGAATTTTCTACAGGATCAGATAGACAGTTTCTTTCATTTCCACAATTCTTTCTGCTGTATGTATCTGACGCTTGTGGGATGCGTCAGATACACTAGAAAGCCAGATACCAACGAACCTTTGCCATGTTTTTCCATCTTTTTCCTTTCAGAACAACCTTTAAATCTCCATCGCGTTTGAGGTTTGCTGGATGGTAGTCAATGCAACTAGTTCTCTGATGATATTATCTCTATGTAATTCTATTTCCATATCCCACCATGTCTGGGACGATGCTATGATGTTTCATCCCAGTCCCCAGGTTTCCATATCCCACGATTCGCAGCGACGCGACCACCCAGGTACGAGAATAGCAACTTTCACCGTCTCCGACGTGAGACGTATGGTTCTACCGCCATAGCCCTCAGTGCAGGGCGTGCCATAGAAGGATAAATGGTGGGTTTAGTAGCGACGGAATGATGGTTGGTCCTGAGAGTGGCGGTAAATCTCTCGTTGTGTCGCAAAAAGATCGCAGGGAAGGCCTTCTTTCAGTTTACGGAATTAAGAATATGTTTCTAATACATGTTATGGGTTCAGAATCTCTTCCCCCGCGTAGTTTTGGATCCATTCATTTTGGGTGGCCCATACCGGGGATAGATATAATATATATATAATATATAGATCGATAAGATATTGGGAAAGATGGGATTACTAAAAGCATCGAAAAGCGACCCAGATCTTTCTGGGTCAGATCCAATACATGCGACCAGATCAGAAGCTGATTGGAGATTGATCGGGTCGTATCATGAGTCTCTCGCAGTATTCTACATACCTCGAAACCATTCGAAACCCATGGAGCTCAGACAAAGAATCCAGGTTTTGATTTTGTATACTGTAAGTTTACCCATTAAAAATGGTAATTTTAGTAATTTTCCATAGTTATGTAAACGTTTACCAGGCCAGGTACATCTTGAACAGCTGTGCTCCACAGAGATCATTGCTGAGGTCACTCACGAGACACGTGTCACCAAAAGTGAGGACGGCTGGGGGGGACGATCTGGTGACTTCCAATGGCATCCCCAGTGACTAGCCATGACTAGCCATGACTAGCCACCGGAAACAAGAGAAAATCATCTCAAAGACTCTGAAAAGCCATGGATCCAGATGTGAATTGATGTTTTTAAGCCCTTTCACACTCTCGGGGTGAGGATTGGAAAACTCATGAGTTCCGTAGCGAAGGTTGACATCCCAGCATTGCTGAGATGGATGGAAATCACCACCGAGCAAAGCGTATGAAGGGTAGCGGTTACGCATATATACATACACTTCATAATACATGAATAGTATATATATAGTTTTAAGATGTTTTAAGTATGTACATACTTTTAACTTATAACACTGTATTTGTATTATATACACACCTAGATACGTACACACTACACTATGGACATGTGCATATATGATTTGATATGGTATGATATAAACAAATACGATATGACAAGATAGGATATAATTGGTATACATAAACTATATATAGTATATTATGATATATTATGATACAATAATGATACCAATGGTATACATATGGTATAATAAACAATAGTCTTATGATCTGACACGATATATGTCTTAGGGATACTCCACTCCGCTCCAGGCACGTGCGTCCTTGGAGAAGTGGTTGAAGTCCATCGTTGATGCAGACGGAGAGGCGCTTTTGCAGCATCCCAACAGGTTGCTGCGGACATCGTATGTGATTGACAAACCCATGGTTTCTGGAAATAAACATCACCCCCATTGGAAAACATCACCCCCATTGGTGCTATTGGGGGGAAAACATTGATAAAACCCCTATGGTTTTCATGTTTTCCTTAAAATCACGCCATTGGAAAACATCACCCCCGGTGCTGAATTGGCTCAGGAAGTGGCGATAAATCCTGCGATGCACAAGGAGCTGTTAGGCGATGGGCTTAGGAACGGGGCTTAGGCGATGGCTCAGTTTAGCTGGTGCGAGACCAACCGAGATCTGCCTGGTGGGGATTTACACATAAACAATTGCGATTACCGTTTGCTTATTTAACGTAGCAATGGGAAATCACCATTCTTCATAGGCAAATATAAATCATCCATAAATGGACCATTTTCCTTAGCTATGTTAACACCAGTCAGGTTCCATTTTGAAAGAAACACAATGAAACACATGGTGAAGAAATTCACGATAACAGACAGCCAAATATTGCCAATAAGTACTGTCATCACATGTTTCAAAAATTTTCAAAAAACAACAGCTCAAACAGACTCGGATTGCCATAGCCTTGCCTTGCGATGCAACGGGGTCGCGTTTTCACGGCTGGTGGGCCATGACTTGTTCAATGCTGGAATTGCTTCTGATTTTTTTACCCAGACATCTAGTCATTGGTCAATTCCTTTCTGCAACTGTTCATGATCAAAACCACGTTATTGATTCACAATACCTGGTTTATGATGCTTATAGGATGTCTACATACATATATATATATATATATATACTGATCATACAGATGTGTGTATATATAATATATGATGATCCATGTAGATGTATAATTTGATATATATAATTATGTGTATATATATATATACATACTTTATATGTTTGTATATATAACTCTATGGTAGCTATGGAGGAACCACGTAACAGCCACCTGGTGTCCTCGTTGCCAGAAATCTTTGACAACCAGCAAGATGCTTCGTTGACAACTCAGCACTGGGCTCCACTGGGCGGATAGGGTGGGAAAGTCGAAATCCACCAGGAAACTCCAGCAACTATGGTAACTATGAAACATATTGTCTGTCCATGGGATTAGAATGGGCCCCATCTACCCTTTAAAAAACCCAAGCATCAGTATCTTCAGTTTTTTGTTTGAAAGTTTCTGGAAAAAAACATGATGTTGTCATATTTTGTGGCATTTCTAGCTGGAAAAAAAGCAAGAAACTGTTGTATCTACTGATGTTTCTTGTCCTAAGAGTGACCAGGCTAGGCTGTCCCTCCTGACCTCGGCCTTGTGATTGATGTCCTTTTGAAAATTGGTTGGTTGACAAATAGAGGTATGATCCTCCCTCCAAATTAGGTCAATGATGACTAATGATGGCAAATGGATGCATAAACCAAATCGATCCTGACATCGGTGAGATCTTTTTTTCCCCATATCGTTGCTGATAGCTTTCCGACATATTCCGATCAAACGATCCACAGGTTGCACCTCTACTCCCTGCACAAGCGCCTGGGGTAGGGGCCACCCAAGAGCCCAGACGAGATTTTAAGGGTATCCTTAGAGGCAGATCAAGAATCTTGGCGAAGTGTGGGGACTTGGAACAATGCTGAGATCATTGATGATCATGATTCATTGATTCACGGACGGAATGCTGTCTAAGAACTAAAGGTGAAATGCCATGAAATGCCTGAGCCTCGTTCCAACATGTTCCAACAAGTCTTGTTCATTTTGGCGCATGAATCAAGATTGGATAACCTAAACATATGCAGAGATGGCTTTTCTCCACGCGATGAATGTCTGTGGGTATCTCGGATTCGCCTCGATGTGCCCAGCGTTTTCGTCCATGATTTGCCATGGATTCACCCAACCAATTTTGAGTGTTTTACACGTACGGTAGCAGTAGACACCACTTGATTGGACTTGTTTGTAATCCTCAGTATCTCAGATTATCAGCTGGATTCAAATAGATGGATGGCCATTTAGCTTGTATCTATTGGATGTTAACATGTTCCTTTCAGCTTTAAACTCTGCTTAGAAATCTTTGCTGCTCCAAGAATCCCACATCTAAGATGGTGATCATCATCAGGGTTCATATATCAATTGTCATGACCAGCTCTTGGTGCAAATGTAGCGTTAAGGCCGCGCACTGATGCGCGGAAAGGAAGGGATTACTCTCTCTACTACCAGGCACCGTGCGCAGAGTTCGGAGTTTGGGCTTTTTGGGCCCTTGCGACATGGGGTATTTCTCGGAACAGTCGGACAGTCACATAGCATTACTCCCTGGCAAGAACACTTCTCTTGCACATATTGAACGACCATGTGGGTTTGTCATGGTGTCTGAAAATAGGTAATTACATGTAATTACCCCTAAATCATCCTAAATCCATTAATCATCATTAATGTATATTAATGTGGGTAAAACAATGATAAACCATCCCCCCAAATAACCATAAATAGGTGGTATAAACCATTCCCAAATGGATCAAATGGGTGGTTTAATTACTGTTTTACCCATCATATCCCAATTAAAATTGGCATTTGGGGGTATACTAAGCGTTTTCAGACACAGCCATGTGGCCATGTGTGTTGCCACATCCAGGCGCTGAACAACACCTTAAACAACGACACCAAGGAAGGTCTGCAAACGGTTGGGTTTTCCCAGTTTTCCCAGTTCTGGAGCTGGTCAATATCTCTCAGAGTTGTTTACTATTGATGTAATGGTTGAAGGGTTTGTACGGATTTTGGTTTGAGGTTTTAGTTTTACTAAGTTTTACCATGTTAAAGTCTGGTGGTTTCACTATGTTTCACTGTAGATGTTCCCTTAAAACTCACCCAATGTGGTGCTTGTTTGTGTTGTTCAAACCTACCAAAGTCCGGATGTGTGACCAGTCCATTTGTGGAATTCTCCAAACATGCGGGATCAAATCCTACTACTGGTACCTACTGCATTCTTTTCAGGGTTTTGCGCACTTCTTAGAAGTTCGATTGCATTGCATTGCTTAGTCAACGGCGCTATATGTTCACCTGGGGCCACCCTGGTCATGCCTTGGGGCCTCTGAGATCCTCTGAGGCCCTGCCACTGATCCGACGCATGACCTACTTGTTGCTTTATGACGAGAGCACAGGTGGCTGGTGTGGCTGGTGAAACAGGAAAGGAACACGGAGGTGAAAGCCAAAGACTATAGGAGGCTATTAGGAGGCTAATATCGGCTAATACCAGGTACATCCTTGTACTGGAATAGCATGATTTCATGATTTCCCTTGATTTTTTTGGGTGTCGGAAAAATCAAATACAGGCATGACTTGGTTGGATGATCAGATATGGGTCAAATCAGAGGTACTTACCGAAGATCACTGAAAATCACTGATTCATTTGAGGCTGGCAACAGCTGAGGGTTTTTATCCATGCATAGATGCTATTAGATGATATAGATTTCATTCCCAACAAAAAACTCGTTTGATGCAATTTTGTTGATCTCTACAGATGCTGATGATGCTGGCAGGCAAGGAACGCCTGCACGAGGGTGGCACTGTTTGGAAGGGCGACTCGGAACGACCCGCCGGAAAGCCCAGATGGACCATCTGATGGACCATCTGAGGTCGATGCTGGGAGACGAATAGTTTGTTTTCGGGATTTTCATTGGGAAATATTCGGGAAATATTCGGGAAATATTTGGGAAATATTCGGGAAATATTGGGAAATACTTACCAATGAATACTCGATGTTTTGGGACATGCTGCATGAATGCTGACCTGCACTTGATGTTGTGACATTTTGTGATAGGTGAAATCTGATGATGACACCGAAGCCGGCAGTCTGTCATGACCATCATGACCGCAGCGAAGTGGATGTATCGGGATGTATCCGATATTCTCCGTGTGTAGAATGTCAGAATGTCCACCGACATTTACCGCCAAACAGACCTGTAGGATCATGTAGGATACCGTCTGCGAATCTCATAGTTACATGAGAGCACATGGGTTTGGTACCGCTGCCAGCATTCAGAGCTACTGAAGCTCGACAGATCCACCAGGCTCCAGTCCCCACTTAGGGCAGCCCATCATTGAATGCCCATAGAATGGAGCACTCATTCCTATAGCAAAACAACCACGAGGTGGTTTGGATGGATCATTTCTAACTTCCAACTTCTAACTACTTCTAAGCAACAAAAATCTGAAAAGACCCAACATTTGGCCCTTCAGCACTGAAAAAGTCAGGGTTGCCAGCGAGTCACCCCTTTCAACGCGATGGATCCTTTTCAAAGCGCGCTGGATGGCTTGAAGGAGTTGAAGGCAGGGCTCCAAGCTGGGTGGCAAACATGTCAAAACATGTCAAAACCATTTGCATCGTTGTCATTGTCATCATCATTATGTTTGTGTGTAAGATTTCTAAGTCGTAAGAGTCCAGAGGTGCGGTTATAGTTGACTGAGGTAGGTGAACTTGTGATTTGATGAGATCCGCATGATTTGAATGATGTTTTCAGGGTGAGCATTTTGAATCATGCCATCTAATTGTTTTGACCAAAAAAGATCAAAAAAGAAGCTTGTTGCGGGCCCAACAATTCTCGGTACGTCACTCAACTGTCACTCAAACCATTTGTTGGGTCTAAACCAAACATGTTCCAACCCCCTAGCACTTTTGCGCCCAATACCTCATATGTGCTTTGGTAAACCCAGTAGTATCCATACGTTATGAGCCTTGAATGCGCTTAAACCTTGGGTGCCATTTTTGAGTCTACCATGGCGTACTGCTATTGTTGGGTTTGCAACGCTATTTGGTTTATCCCACAGCTATATAAACCCAACAATAGTGTATATAAAAAATTATGAAGATATATAAAGCAAGTCCCATTTAAACCACACAACTGTTGGGCTTATTTAAGCCCGTATGGTGCTGGAATGAATATTTACTCTACGTAATTGTACGTACATATATTTATCATTATTTACCAACATATTTAAAGATTTACCAGCATATTGAGGGCTCATTTTTTGGATTTTCATTAAATTCATGGCTTAAGTATTCCATCACCGACCATGGCACCATGGAGCTGGCTGGCTGGGATTGCCCAGGAGCAAAGCCGGGTGATCAATGGCGACGGTTCAGAGCCCAGGTTCGACTTGTTTCACTTCGAGCCGCTCGGATCCATGGGGGATATCCATGGGGGATGTAGAATATCATGTGATTTTTCTTGGGTGTGCTATGATTCAAGATTATTTATATAATATGATATATAATTATATCAATATTTATATAATATGATTCGATATATTATAATTATATCAGTAGTATAATGTCAATATACATATAATTATATGAACAATTATAAATATATTGCGTGCATATTTGTGTATGGTGTGCATCTTCGTACTACACTGTGATAAACTTTGTCAGTGTATTTTACAGCAGAGCACAATGCAATATTGGATTGACTAATGCAACACCAACACATAATAGTACAGTATGCACTGTACTTTGTTGTGGGGGATCGAGGCTTTAGGATTACCAGGGGACGGTCATTCTAAACATTTCTAAACATCATAATTTGTTAGTTTCTAACAAGTGAGCAATAGTGAGCATCGCTCAATAGTGAGCATCGCTCAAAGTCTCCATGAAAGCAGTTTACATCTTATGCTACGGCAACTCTCCACTGGGAAAGTAAATCCCTGCTGAGCGAAATCACGCGAAGATCATGCGACTTTGAAAACGACGGGAAAGCTCCGTGAAGGCAAACTGTGAAGACCCAGCTTTGACGGAAAAGCGCCGCGAAAGCGAAGATTGATATATACATAATATATATATAATTACAGTACAGTAATGTACAGTATATATATATATTATCCATTCATATCTAATAAATTATATGATATTACGACGATATGGATAAATTCATGATCCGAAAAACAACATCAATTTTCGTCATGAAAATCGTCATCCACTGCAGTTGGTCCATTTGCTCCTGGAAGACTCGATGTGCCACTTGGCAACCGAGTGCCGGGGTCATTCGTAGGGGTCCCCAAAAAGCTCATTCGAATGACTAGAACTATGGAAAAATATGGAAAAATATGGGAAGATATGGAAACATATGGAAAGATATGGAAAAATATGGGAACATATGGAAAAATATGGGAAGATATGGGAAAATATGGTAAGATATGGAAAAATATGGGAAGATATATTTGGGAAAAATCAAACGAACAATGATGATTGATTCCTGATAATCCAGGAGATTTGGGGTCTTCCATGGGACTGTCCTATTTTGAGACAAATCCGCATCCGGGGGATCCCCCAAAACCATGGGATGTTCTTTCTAAAATTGACTATTTTATTTCTGAAACTTGGGGTTTCAAAAATCAAGAACCCATCCAAATGATCAGTAACTGAGTATGTACACGAATATCCCAGTATATCCATGAGTTATAAAGGGTTACAACATGTTACAAGCAAGTTCGTATTATGAACTTTCAGCATCCAAGTACTTGGATAATTTGACTATCCTGTACCCAGCTGTCATGTTGATAGTGATGAGACTGTACCAAAGGGGCATCTAATTTTGAGCCTAAGAAAGACCTTTAGGAATCTTTGGATTCTGATTCGAATCGCTGTCATGAATCATCATGAATCTGTTGCAACATGAAACTCAAATATATGCCAAGATGATTTAGCATATACCATTACATACCATTTGAGTTTCATGTTGCAGATTCATATTGTTAAACTTCCACCAGAAATATAGAGAAAACATCCACGGGAAACTGATGGATTTCCATAGGGAAAACATTGCCACCACCAGAATGACAATACGCACTCTGTTCGATATTACTTTGATGGTATGTTGATGATCAAAACCATATGGTTTTCCTTCAAACACCGAACAAATACCGGAAACTTAAAAACATCAAAACAAAGTTTCCATCGAAGGTTCGAGGGGTCAAAACATGTCGAAAAAAAGGGCCGAAAAAAGTTCCGAGGTTCTCATGGCGAAGGGTCTTCCCTGGCGTTCCTGGGTTTTCACTCCCGGAGATCACGGAAATTATCAGCCAGCCTATGTTCCTGGTCGAATCATGTCGAATCATCCCCCCGGCCCGCATATAGATACAAAAAAAACATAGTCTCCGGTAAACCTACAAAAAACCATGGAAAAACACCATGCTATTAATGGGTAAATCATGGTAAATCCACTATGTCTATGACCATTTTCAATAGCAAAATGTTAGTTTACCAGAGGGTAATTGCAATTTTAGGCCCATTTATGGAGAATTCTGGACGAATGGAACTCAACTCAAAAAATAGATTTAGACGCAACTCTTGTCTTGCAAGAGTTGGCTGTAAAATGGCATGTGTCTTGTATATTTGCATTGACATGCATTATCTATATCCGTTCAGTTTTTAGATGGTTCTAGAGTTGGGGTTGTGTACAACTTCATATTCTACTTGGGTTGACATGGGTGTACTAAGTACACTCTCAGTAGGATTCAAACTTGATGGACATAGAAATAAACCAGGTGTAGGAACATGTTTCGTTTATTTTTGAATATACAGTACTTAACTTGTTCATCATGATTCTTTAAGCCTTGTTAAAACATGTTTGAAATCAGTTCCACCATCAATTTCAATCATGTGTTCCCACGAAATCAGTCCGGTTTCCCGTTCAAATCCCCAAGGTACGTCTCCGCTCTCTTGGGCACCCCGGGGGTGCGTTGGTCGGGGAGGCGATTTCATCGGAAAATCGGAAAATCGCTAAATCCATTGGATCCCATCAAGGTATTTTTTTTTTTTTTAATAGTGGGTTTACCATGTTAAAACCATTGAAAATTATATATGATATATGATATATATATATATATGATATATAATATATATATTATATATATATTATATATATATGATATATATATATATATATTATATTATATATATATGACCATTGGTTATATAACATCAGTTATCAAAATATAATATTAGTTTTATAGGATCCATGGTGCTGCTATATATGGTGTGCCATGGATCCCATCAATATACCCCAGTCATGTTAGCATTAATATACCAGCACCATGGATCCGTCATGGGATATAGAAATTATAGAATAGACCCCGACCCCCCCAACCAGTCCGAGTCATGTTTCTTAAATGAGGTCAACCAGGGTTTCAATGTATTGACATGTGGGATTGTTCCGAAACATGGCAATCTTGATACCCCATTTTTGATCCAAACAGATGGATGTCCAAAAACAGGGTTCCCCTAAAATCCCATGGATAACTGGATAGTTCCTTGAAAATCGCCGTCAATTGGGTATCCGCAATTCTTGGACAAAGCCAACTATGTGGAATCAACGTACAAATCAGGGTTTGCATGCAGAACAAACATAGCCAAGAGGAGACCCTCAGAAAGAGGCGACTCTAGGTTTCATAGGTAGAACACACGTAAATAGTATCAAATTGTCCATTTCAGACATGCAGTTCAGATGAAATGATCATCGATGAAGATATCACTATCACTATCACGGAGATTCGCCTTCATGAAACATCACCATGGCAACAAAAAGATGTTTGTAATCTACTCCACTGTATTCTCATTGGAGAAAATGAATGGAAATGATGGTTTCTTCACTGGCCCCGGGAGGTCTTCACAGGTTCTACCTCGGCACAAAGTCAAGGCCCGTTGGTTGAATACCCACCCAAAATTGATTCGGGCGAATATCCTATTATTTCCTGCCGATGTGATGATCCTCTCTTTTTTTATGCCTTTTTATCCCATTGATATCCTATATATATATTATAATATATATATATATATTTATCATTTTATATCCATTTACTACGGCTACACATGCTTTGCAGATGCTTTTTTATCAGGATAACTGGTAGTTAGTGAAAATGCCTTCGCAATACAACATGGGATGCCTGGGCTTATAGCCAGACCGTCAAAGAAATCCCAAGAACATGATCGAGATGGATACTTCGCCAGAACATGTTGGGACTCTTACCTGTGTCCATAGGTGGATGTGGGTCAAAATGGAAGACCTATAGGGGACCACAGATGGAAATGTCTAGTTTAGTATTAACCATCCAATTATTGAGGTACCTAATTTTGACCCATACCCAGGTATACTTTCGGGCTCTAGATATCCAACAATCCGTACGGATGCGTACGGGTTGGATCAGAAGCTATTCTGATTCTGAAGCTAGTCTACGCTATTTTTTGGGGGACAAATATTCATATTCAGCAGCTGTTTTACTGCGACAACCAGGGAATTCCAGTGTTTGAATCATACTCCCCAAAGGTCAAAAAGTAAAAATCACATAGAATCCTGAAATAGTGATGAATTACTTGTCTATCCTTTTGGGGGTTGAAATATGCACTAGCATGGTAAATTTGCAGATGATATTTTCCTCATAATTCCCAGGAGTCCACTCGCTCTATAAGAATGTGGAGGTGAATATGGTGAATTATGGTGAATTACTATAATGAGGTAAGCTTAAAATGCCACATTTTTACCATCCCCTAATATTTTTTTGGGTTTCTTGCTGGTGAAATCACCATGAAACTGATGGTTTAGGCTGATCCCCTGGATGTTTAGCCCTTCCAATGGCGAGGTTTCGATCCCCTGGTGGTGCCTACCCTGGTGGATCGGCTGAAGAGAAAGGTGGTGGTGGATTCCAAGGTGCAGAAGAATGCTGAACCGTTCTGGGGTGGTGATGGGAAAACCGAAAGTGGAAACCATGGGTTTTTACTCCCCCATAGTATAAAGGGTTCCCGGGTTTCCTGTAATTTGATGTAATTTTTCCATTCATCATACAATCTTTTGGAGATGGTTGATACTAGAATTGACCAACTGTAGGACTTGATCTTCGCAGACATGTTTTTTTCTTTAAAGTTTATGCGTCTTCGATGTCTCGACTTCAAGAAGACCTTGAACTGACCATCCATAGACACCACGTGCAGGTCATCTGTGAGTACATTGAGAACGAGATTCCAAGCCCCGTTCTGATGCCTCCAGATGCTTGCCGGATTTGGCTGGGACGTGCAGGGTGCTGAGCTGGGAACTTGCTGATATGCCCCACAAAGAGGCTGACTGTGGTACTGGATATATCACAGTGTTTATCTATATATTATATCTACCACAGTTATGCATGTATGTATTTTATATTGGATGAATCAGTTGGGAGCAAATACATAGTCTTTCCATGTCTTTCCGACATCCTTGAAGCCGAAAAATGTGTTCATTCTCTTGGATGTTATAAGATAATACGATTGTATATTAGCATCTCCTCGTTTTTCAGCACCGATCCAGGTTGATGATCTCATCACATAAGCAACACACCTTGGAATCAGCTTGGCCCTGTCAGGGCCGGTGGCCCATCTTCGGCCCGTCTTCAGCAGCAAAGGCTCATGGGGAGCTCATCAAGAAACATCTGACGCTGGTGGATGAAACGCCCCACATGGGCATGCTCTATGGCTTGCACCTGTCGGACATGCTTCAGGATCAAGGATGGTGAAGGTAACATAGATCCACGGATCTGGGTAGATGAAAGCCCACTGTAAAATATGAATCATACTCTTATATCTCTAAAAACTGAAAACAATCGAATTTCGCAGAAACGAAAGGTTCAGATCTAATTTTCACACAACCAAAATAAACATTCCTAACTTCAAGACTTCAGGGAATTTTCTAGACTTCAGGAGGTTTCTTTCATATCAAATCATGTTGTATCACTGGAGGTTCACACATACCTGATAAGATGTGAAAGAAACCTGATAAGATGTGAAGAAACCATTTTGATTTCTGGTTGAAGAACCTGGTAAGATGTTTTCAAAACCTGATTTTCTGAAGCCATGTATTATTTCGCTCATGCTGACAGGACAAGCTGGTCGTGGCTTTCGCCAAGTTGATCAGCACTGCACATGCAGGACAGCTTATTGAAACGAAGCTATGGAAGCCCACGGCGTTCCAAGATGTGCCAAGATGTGCCAAGATATGCCAAGATGTGCCAAGTAGCAGCTGAAAGAGCCTGAAAACACCAGGGCTTGGTAAATGTCGTTGTTTTTTGATTCTGAGTGGAGGACAGATCAAAAGCGTGGAGGCTTACCTGGCAGATAGCTCTTTGCCCTCTGATCTGCGACCGCTCTACGAAGCCAAGAAAAAGAAGACAGGCCGTTTGCAGTTGTCTTTTTTTCCATCGCAGATGGGGATCGACCTAAATCATTAATTATTGATATTATTATTACATGACTACTGTAAGGTTCTGTAAATGTTTAGGGGCCAGATTGGGAACCAATTGGAACCCCACAGACAAATTAGAATTGTCCATCATTATTTTGAGTTGGGAAGCAACAAATACATGGTGGGTACAATGATTCCAATGATCCAATCCAGGAAGAGGGTGGTACAATCATCGTCATGAACGTCATGAACGTCATGAACGTCATCGTCATCATCGTCGTCATCAACAAACATCTACTGCACATTACTGCACACTTTACAACATCCACTTCTTTTCAGCCTGATCCAAACATCATCACAATCTCCCCTTTGTCCTTATCGTTGCGCGCAGAACTGGCACAGAGTCGCGTGGGGAAGTCGGGCGGAACAAAGGAGGGCTACAAGGAAATGCTGAACAAGGCGCATCTTCGGCTAAAACGTTGGCATTTCATCGGTGGTTTCGTTGACGTGTTTGGTCTTCAGGTGGCAACTTTCCTGTCAGAGCTGGAGAGTGACTTGAAGGCAACAGGCCGGAGGCGTTTACGTCTCGTTCAGGGGAAATCATATTACAAGATACTACCTTCATGAGTTGATGGTACAAATTATATAATGGATTATAATGAGAATTCAGTTGGAGCAACCCCATGATCGTGTGACTTGATTCTCTGAGTTTAATTACTGTTAGCCAAAATTCGGCCCTTTGTGTTGATGATATATCGCCACCTGTTTGCAAATGAACTTCCCACTTTCCATTTTGGCAATTGGCAATTGCAACAGCGTCGGCCTTTCGCTCTTTGAGTTGATACGATTGCATATCTCCCTATTTTCAGTATATATCCCAGCCCCAGAAAATATCGAAGAGTCACCTATCCTTATTCTAGTAAGAGTGCACTTTTCTATCTTGCCCTTGCACTTTAGTTAACTTCAATTCATCATCTTGGGATCGACAGGTGGTCCTTTCATTTGTGGCGCGGAGTGTACCATGGCGGATCTGGTCTGGCACACCTCCCTGTTACGGCTCTATGAGCTCGGTTTCGATGGCTTGTTTTCGGAGGACGCTGGGAACTGGGAGAAGTTGTTGGACCATGGAATTTTAAACCCCAAACGTTGGGATGTGATGTCCCCAGGGTGGTTCCACCCACAGTTGGAGAGTTGGAAAGTCACCAATAATGGCATTTTTTCATGCTAACTATGGAGACTCCATACCCACCCAGCTATTCTTTGCAGGCTATTTGAGAGTAGGAACACCCTGGAAAACCATAGATTGGCAGGTGATTGTGGGATAACCAGTTTCTGTGGATCAGCTGTCCCTGGACATCCAACACCGAGTCACCAGCGTTTCAGATCTTCCACGCACCGAATGCTTGCGGCCGAAATCTTCAAAGATCTAACATGATCTGCCTTCTGGTAATTTAACATAGCTATGGAAAATCACCATTTTTCATGGGAAAATCCACTATAAATCACCATTTTCAATAGCTATGTTAGTCATTACCAGAGGATAACATGATCTAACATCATAAACAGCGTTGTTTCAACATCTTCACTTGGGCGAAAAAAGAAACGACTGGATCTGGGTGCCGAGCTGCTCGTGATTCCAGATCAGCTTCCTGGTGATATCAGCGCTGCGAATCCCATGTTTTTTTCCAAATTCGAGACCATCACTGGGTCATAATAGTGTAATTAATTGTAGTAAATATATAACAGCATCTAACTATCAGTTATGAGTTATATTGACTATATATAAATATAGATATAGATATGGTTTATATAATATATAATATATAATATATAATTATATATATATTATATTTAGATATAACTTATATTTAGATATAACTTATAGCAGCATGGCAATCTGAAGATGATCCTGGGCAGGAGAAGTTGCCCAAAGTGCACCAGCCGCCTGGATTTTTGTTGAAACCGGGGAAGAGATGCCGGAAATGAAGCAATAACAAGTTATAGAAGTTATATACTGGTTGGTTGTTTGGAACATTTTTATTTTTTCCATATATTGGGAAGAATCATCCCAACTGACGAACTCCATCATTTTTCAGAGGGGTAGGTCAACCACCAACCAGATATATATATATATATATCAACATATCCCCAAGTTATCTAGTTATATATCTAGTACAACTAGATCAGTCATGAAGATCAAGCTGGGTAAATTATAGTGACCTTACTGAGAATCATGGTGAATATCGGGAACCATCTCCATGCTGGGCCGAAGTCTTCCAGCACAAACATTCAATGGGATATTTGAGGACTGTAAAATAGAGGTACTCCATAAACATAGTGACAATGTATATATATATATATTATGATATATATATAATATACTCTATTGTATAAAACCATATGTTTTGTTTTTTTGGGGGGTATATCCCTTTACGTAGCCAGATATGTGTACTTTAAGGGATTGATGTTTCGGGATGTTTTTTTTTGGAAAGGTTGCTGGTGCACATAAGGAATTGACCGGCTGATTGACTCAACGCTAACACCAGAAATTACTGACTGACTGCATGAATGAATCAATGACTGAATAAATAAACGAATGATGATCAATTGGTCACTTTATTCTTTGATTCTTATATATATATGATAAGGCCATGAGGAAGATAGGGGACCAACCAATATATCAAGGATTCCAAGGAATGGATTCTGTTGGGTTTACCAAATCCTCGCACTACCGAATCATAGCTGATTTTCTACAAGGTCAAAGCGATTTAGGAGGTATCAATTAGATTCTACTGAAGCAAAATCTTCGCTACTACAACTAGGCCAATGCTTTCAACTAAGTGGCTATGGATCAATACCTATTAATACCATTTTTAGTGGGATGAACATCCATTTACCAGCTATTTTGATGTTCACCAGGGGTACAAGGTTTTGACCCATCCCCAAGTATACAGTGCTTTGACTTTTGAGTCAGACATTTTCATGAATTCCCCGCCTCACCCCACCCATAGGTTCATCAGCCTCATCAGCGCAGTCACAAGGTATGCCATGCGCATCCTTCGCCATGAGGGCTTTGCCCAGGCCACCTACCTGTGGCCGTACAAGCCGGTGACACGCAACTTGCGACGGCTAATGGCGGAGAAGAAACCTGTGCAGGTGGGGAAGATCGAGAGGGTTTGTATTAGGTGATTGGGTCAAAAATAAGGTCTCTGTGTTTTGGATATATATATATATATATGTATATATATATATGTATATATATATATGTATATATGTGTATATATATATATACGTATATATATATATAGTGTTAGATACCGTATGTAGTGTTTGAAAAGGGTATGTAGTGTTCGGTATATCGTGTTAGGTCGTAGTAGATAGGCATCCTTAAATCCATGTATGTTCAGTCCCCAAGTCATGTTGATTTTGTTTCATTGCAAATGTTGGCACGTCTCGTGATGTCTCGTGCTCGTTGGCAATTGACATTCTTGCCAGGCTTTTGTAATGAATCTGATGTCCAAGATGATTCTTGGTGGCTGCAGTTGCTGCTGCCTGTAGAGCTTGGAGAGGTTGCAGTCTTCCAAAGGACTGAACGACTGTGTGAAGTGATAAGATTATATAATCGATCTTAAACGGAGGATTCCTCATTGCCATGTGACATTACCAGAGAGTAGCTGCAAAAAAACATCAAAGATGTTGGTATGTTTTGGATTGTTTGAATGGGTAAAATCAAATGTCCTGAAGTATTTACCCAATATTTTTTGTTAATTTTGGTAAGTTTGGATTGGACTAAGGTAGTCCACGATTGTCTCAATGCGTTTTCGAAGACATTTTTGTACCACTGTCCAGCCAGATGGTTCCAGCGCAACTGCAGAACGCCACAGTATTAGTTCTGAAAGGTATGGATGCCGAACATTTTGTTGGTGGGTTCACATCTATGTAAGTGTCCTCCAATGTATATAAGCCCAAACTCTCAAAATCTATACTCAACGTGTCAAAACAACATGTGCAGTAAAAAATGCACATTTTCATGGGCCATTCATTGGTATATTCAGGGTCCAGGTATGTTTGAAACACTTACTGTACCAGTGTGCTTTGCAGCTGGGATTTAGGGCCAGTCGCTTTGCCTCCCAACTGTATCAAGTTGACTGCGGTTGAAAGCGCCACAAGTGCCCACCAAAGTTGTCAACTTCGCTGACTAGTTTTATGGTCACAGCACCATGCACCGTGACCCTGAATTGGTTGAGAAAGAAATGGACGAATTGCATAAACCCATATATTTCGTTGGTAAAAAAAGACCAGTGATTGCCTGATGCTTCCTGTAAGATTTCCCGTGAATGGGTCTCCGTCCACATCATGAGATCGGCTTTCAAACTGCCCGGCTTGGTTCAGAAACGGGGAGAATTCCCCCCAGGTTTCAGGGAATAGCAGATACGAAAACCAGATCGTTGGACGATAAAACTTAAACCCATGATAAGACCAACATCTACAGTTGAAAATCAGTTGAAACCCTCATATTTAGCAAACCATGGGAAAAGCAGCTATGGAAACAGTGCGAACACCAGGTTTGATTTTCCCTCAACTTCCTCAACCATTGAGAAGTCTCAGGTGCCGTTGAACATGCAGAGATTGAAACTTGCATTGAGGTGCCAAATGTGGGGAGACTGGGTAGTTGAATGGGTTAATTTTGAGGCATTTAAATACGGGAAGGCGCTGCTTAGATAGATCCTTTTTGCAGGATATCTATAATTGGCCGAGCCACATCATCATGACATGGGTATTTAGCATGGCCAAAGTTAAGGAATGTTAAGGAAATTTCTAGGGGCGCATTCATAGCATCGTAAGGGGTCTAACATACCCAATACCCCCAATAGTAATCCCAAGATATCCCTCCCTAATTTTGATTCTCCCAAGAAAGCTGAATTCCTAACGGTTCGGCATCATTCTTCCTATAGTTTACCCATGTTTGCCCAATTTATCCCCAGAACTTCCTTTAGCATCCCCGAAAAAGGTGTAAATGTGTTTCCAGGATGGTGTGGATAATTACAGTATGTTCCACATATTTTCGAGGTTTCCAACCTTTCCATCTATCTGGGGGTTGCTGTAGATGGGGTGGCAACGACTGCCCAAATCTGCCCAACGTCCAGGCATGACGTGCCCATTCGCTTCCGGCAATTTCAAAGCACCACCAGCCGCTGGTCGTAGCTTCATTCGGTGCATGGATAAAGCAAAGTTATCCAAGGAAACATGGTGAGTTCACAATATTCATCAAAGAAATTACACTGGCAAGAGACACCAAACAGTGTGGGGGGTGGGAAGCCAATGTACCAGATACAATCAACAGTAGCTATGGAACAGTAACCGGTCAGGCTAGACATTATCCCAACTGGCAGTAGGACCTACGTAGATCTATCTATCTATCTAATCTGATCTGATCTAATCTAATCTAATCTAATCTAATCTAATCTATCTATCTTTCTATCCAATCCATCTATCTATCTATCTAATAATTTATCTATCTATCTATCTATCTATCTATCTATCTATCTATTAATCTGTCTATCTAATTCATCTATCTATCTAATTAATCTATCTATCTAATTAATCTATCTATCTAATTAATATGTCTATCTAATTAATCTGTCTATCTAATTAATCTGTCTATCTAATTAATCTGTCTATCTAATTAATCTGTCTATCTGATTAATCTGTCTATCTAATTAATGTGTCTATCTAATTAATCTATCTATCTAATTAATCTGTCTATCTAATTAATCTGTCTATCTAATTAACCTGTCTATCTAATTAACCTGTCTATCTATCTATCTATCTATCTATCTATGTATATAGAGGATCTCACAAGATCTTCATACAAGAGCTTCCTAGGAGCATCCCAGGAAAAAAAATCGTCAAACAAGCGCCACTACCAATGCAGAGCATCTTGAAGATCTTGATGCAAGCACCTCCTAGGAAGGATTTCAACAGGATCTCTACAAGATCTTCTCGCAAGGACCTGTAGGAGATCATGTAAGGAATCCTAAAGGATTTCACCAGGAAATCTTCAAGGGCTTCTCACAAGGACTTGTACAAGATCATGCAGAGGCCCCTGACAGCATTTCACTAGGATCTCCGCAAGATCTTCCCACAAGGACTTGTAAAAAACCTTGACCAAGATCTTCATGCCAGGATCCCTAAGAGAAGCTCACAAGATCGTCAAGAAGGACCCTGCTTACAAGATCTTGATACAAGAACCTCCCAAGAGCCTCCCACAAGAGCTTTCATACAAGCACCTCTAAGACATGGCCATGGCATCTGCAAGATCTTCATGCAAGCACCTCTTAGAGCATGGACATCTCAGAAGAGGCCGTTCATGCGACAATTTACGGCAAAAATGCCGCGCCCCAAATAATTTATGGGCCCGGCCCTTTAGAACCCCTCAATGTGGACAGTGTTTGGGGAAAAATGTGATTCAACCATTTAAACAATGTTAACCTTTTTTTTGCCAGGAAAAAAACATTTTGGCGCCTTTGGCCATATTTATCCAAGGCACAAATGCATTTTGCCAGCCGCATTGGAGGTTTGGCATAAGCCTGGGTGAAGGGGAGTTTGATACTTCAATTTTTGGCCTTACCCGGTGGGAATGGAATAGTGCCTAGTTATGTTTATTTTTCGGGTAACTAAGATAAACCATGATGAGGGAATGCCAGGAAATTGCCCAATGATGCATGATGCTCTGTGTGTTAAAAAAATTGTCATGTTTCCTCATTGTCGGATGCGTGTTGCTAGTTTTCCCACCGTTTCGGGGGTTTGGGGGGATGAACATCTATAAATCCCAACAAATTATTTGATGTTCACCGAGGTACCAACGTTTTGACCAACTATATCCACATTCGGAATGGCAGAAACATGTGCCGTAGATGGATTGTTTTGGAGCGACGACTTATTGATCCCGGAACGACATTTCCAAGAAATAAGAAACATATTATATCATTTATATCAAATCTTATCATATGGAGGTTTCCTAAAATGGGGATACCCCCAAATCATCTATTTTAATAGGACGTTCCATTACACACAATCCATTTTGGGTTACCCCCATTCATTGAAACCCCCACATTGGGGATTATATGAAATTATCATAAAATACGCCATACAGTGCTTTTCAGGGACTGATTGCATTTTCCTGCCCTGGTGGGTTGTTTTCAGGAACGTATCTTGTCCCATGTTGTTTGCAAACCTACGGTTGTTGGATTGAATACCGGCCTCATATTCAAATTGGTAGTATATGGGTTTGCCTGAAAATTGCGTATACTCCAAAGAACCAGTTTAATGAAACAACACGTGATTGATCATCGGACTTCTCCTGTAGCCTATTTTCAGACATTGGCATATATCTAAGGCTCAAAATTAGTCATGTTTTGTAGTAGCAATCGGTTTATTTGATCCTCTAAATAGATCAAATTGATAGGGAAACAAACAAACAATAGGGCTAATCCCAAGGTGACTACAAGGTGGCAGCGCGGTTCCAGAAAAGAGAGGCCACGTGGGATGGTTCCATTAGTTCCATTGCTGCGCATCATTTGGGTTTTTCATGGTTTTTCCATGTTTCAATGGATTGGTTTAGTCGGGAAAATCTACACGGGAAACCCATGGGTTTTTACCATCAAATATAGATAATATAGGGGTTTCCGGTTCCAATTTTCCCATCATCCAATTCTATGAATGTTCATTGATGTTTCAACTTATTAGTGAACGTTGTGATTTGTTGCATCTCTCGATCTTGATGCGTCACATCAAGGCAACTGGAGTTCAGCGTGGATCCTCCATGTGTGAAGAAACATGTGGGGAATCCATCCATAGGATTCAGATGATTCAGACCCAGCAGAGATTTTTCGGTGCAAATCTAATCAGAAAGTAGGGATAAGCGAATCTTGACACATCTTGCAGTTAGTGTCCAGGTGACTGGAGGATTAAGGGTCCATGACAGCCACATGGGAGACCCAACAGGTCAACAGCTTCACTGCTAAAGCTGTAGATTGCATTGAAAAACAAATGCAGATAAATCCGATGAGGCATCAAACGCGGCAGTTACAAGTTTGATAGGCAGCAGGCATGGTTTTCTTGGGGGGGAACTTAGACCCTGTCTTTCCACAAGAATTTGCCAGCCTTTGGGCCATTCCTTGACCACTGCCGGGCACGGCACGCCATGCCCATGGAATGCTGCTCTGTGGTTCCACGCGCGGCGAAAGAACCTATGGAACCCATGTGGGAATCTGTGAGCCTCTTGGGCTAAGTTGCCAAAATGAACATATTGCCAGTTGCCTGCCGTTGAAGCTGACCTCAGGAATCGCTCAAGAGCACGATTTCGGACAAGTTCATATTATCATTCGCGCTGTTAGAGATTTAATTTGTTGTTTAGAGTTTAGAGGATATCAGCTTGCTTGGTTGTCATTAAGAGTTATGTGATTTTTAGATATTTTTGGTCTTTTGGTACTTGAATTTCTCGAGGGTGACTTGCCATGGACCTCAATCATGCTCCTGCAGAAAGTTAGTCGAGGTATGCAGGAAGAAGTCAAGAACTTGCAGGCCTACATGGAAAAACATTTCTCCAGACAAGAGACCCTTATGGAGGACTGGAAAACCGCAGGAAGAGTCATTCTGAGCCATTCAGAGCTTGCAACAACGTCAACATGACACCACTGATAGGTGATGATTAGGAGAGGGATCTGGCGGACCACTCGAAAATTGGCTGAATTCATTGGAATTGAATGGAATTATATTGGTTTGTATTTGCCCAGATGGTACATGAGATGTAATGTTGATCTACCAGCCGCCTGCAAAGATACGTGTTTGGTGCTGGAAGATGGTTTACTTGATGTGTTCCTTTCTAATCTTTCTATTTGGGCAAACTCACGGGAGAGTCCTATGATCATCTTGGTGATTTCAGAGTAGAGACGATACTAACGTCATTGTCATGGATTCTGCATAACCTCTGGTAATTTAACATAGCTATTGAAAATGGCCCATTTATAGTGGATTTTCCCATGAAAAATGGTGATTTTCCACAGCTATGTAAACGTTTACCAGAGGGTAACCCCTGTCGTAGTATCGTTGATTCTGTTTGAGATTCTTACAGAGCTTAAGATCCGGGGGTCTGTTTGGATTTTAAGGGACCATGCACAAAAATGTTGCAGATGAAGGCGTTGATTAATCGTTGTGTTTGAACAGTGCAATGTTACTGTCTCAATTATGTCTAAATCCAATTAAGTGAGTTTTTGATGTTTTTCTCTGGGCCCCGGTAGGCATTGAAGCATCATCTAAAGCATCCCACAACAGTGAACGGTGCTTTCCACTTTCCGCCCTGGTGAAGGGGTGCAGGTCCCACAACATATGGATGTCAACTCCCACTGGTCCCCATGGCTCCCAGTGCTCTCAATATTCTTGACCCATGTTTGTTGACTAAGCCCAAAAAATTGTCTCGAATTGAAGGATATACGTATGATTTGCAGTGATATCTAAGACTAAGAATGTAATGATATGGGTATGGGTCAATACCTATAGATACATTTTTAGTGGGATGAACATCCATTTACCAGCAATTTTGATGTTCACTAGGTGCCAGGGTTTTGATAATTATATATATACATATCATGATTTATGTATATACGGTCTTGACAGACATGTTGAAGCCAGTACCAGCTCAGCTCAGACCCATACCGAAAAGTCATCCATCCTGTCTTCCATCCCCTCGATTTCCAAAGGACCTGACTGATCAGGTGAAGCAATGCATGAAGAGATTCAGCAAGGACGCGACGCAGCTGCGTTCACCCAGTAGACCAGAGTTCTGAGCAAAACAACTCGACTTTCCTGGGTGAGACACGTTTGATGTGTTGTGTTCGTTTTATGCTTAAACAAACATTGGTTGTAAGATGTTTAGTTTAACCTTTCAAAGGAGGAACACTGGATATACTGGATGGTCCACTGAAAAATGTCCTTAAAGAATTGCCAGCCACATTTATGGTTGAAATGGACACATGCACCCAAAATGTAAGTTTAAGGTGGGTAAATTATGGTAAATTGCTGTCATTTGTCTCGAGTTGGACCATGTGAATGGCTGGTACTTCTGGTACTTGGGATGTTGCTGCTGAATCATGGCTATGGCAGGCACTGGATGCGTGTGGATCCTGACAATCGTGCTAAGAGAATCTATATAAGATATACTTGTATGGTATCCTTACCACGCTTAGCAACTGTGAAAGATGGGTGCTGCTATTCCAGAAGATTGTGTGACCGATGCCTGAGGCTGAAGGCGCTTGGACAGGCAGAATGGAAGACTACCACGTCTTCAATTCATTCTCAATTGTATTTCCATGGTATTTACTACTTCAACTGGTAGAATCTCAGAAAACACAACTGGACCTAACAGCTTGGTCAGTTCACCCGAAATTCGAGCACACACTTTTTTTTGTGGTCGGATTTTCCATAGAAAATACCAATTTTTTGGACCTGCACATGTTGGAAAGTCTCCTCGGCTCGACAGGAGAACGTGTTTCTCCGTCCCAAAGGGGGTAGATTTGGAAGCCCAGAGGCACTGGGCCCACTGGGCTGTGCCGGCTGTGCCCTGTTTTGGGGAATCACGGGGGAGATGATCTTAACCCAACCAGCGACAGAAATGTGATACACAGATATAAACAGGGCCTATCCTCAGTCAACATAACTATAAAAAAAAAAAAACATGTTGAACAGGTCAATCATCTAACAGTTGGTACATGTTCCATCCATGGTTCCATCCATATGAAAAGGTAAATCATCTATAGAATATTATAGAATCATGTCTATCCATTTTGAATAGGTAAATCATTTGTAATAGAGGTACATGTTCCATGGCTATGTTTTACCAAAGCATATTTTCACCCAGGCTCAGATGATTCGCCGAATAAATGAGGCCTCCATGCTAGACATCAGTCGAATCGAAGAGAAGCCCAAGCGGCCTCCAATGGCGCCCGAGGTGTGCGACGGGGATGACGGGGATGACACCTCTGATTCTTGAACTATAACTATGATGTATATCATGTATTTACATAACATATTGTTATGTATATATAATTATATATATATAATGTTATTGTATGTATCATAATCATTATCTAATCCAAATATCATGTTATACAGATATAATATGACTTGCCTTGATGCTGGTCAATGCTGGTCATACATATGTTCTGGCAAGGGCCTCGTAAGTGCCGTGAGAGTACTCTGTGTCCTCGTGCCTGGTTTCTGGACAGACTTTCAGTACATGGATATGAGATGGATATGACATGGATATAACACATATGTATATATATATATTATGATATGTATAAAATGGAGGACTCGCTTTTTTTTTCTCAATGTCTATACTGTAGATTGTTTGTTGCATATATATATATGCACTGTATTATTTGTATTTTTGTTGTTTAAAGTATTTTTAAGTAGAATTAACCAACATATATAGTTGACTTGGAGGACACTTTGGGTCCCGATTTTTTTTCTAGCTGATGGCCAACTTGGAGGCGACAGTGCTGGGTCAAGAAAGCGATACTGCCGACAGCGGTCACTCAGCTGAGAGTCCGGCTGGAGACAATCCCTCAAAGATGGATGGTTTGAAAGGAAAGGAGATGTATTTGGTACATCTCTTGGGGTGGGCATGGTTCAAAAACCATGAACTCTGAAGATGGATGGTTGTTCATGTCACACCGTTCATAGCCTCTTATTTCAGTTTTGCGTGTCCCATGAGTTAAATGATGGAACACCCGTTTCCAACATTGGGATGAACCGTGTTTCGGATCTTTGGGAGTCGGATGGATGGTATTTTTCTGTATTTTTGTTTGGTACTCAGTGACTCTCGGTTCACAAACTCGGATGGGAACATCTTACTGTTCAGATTGTCGGATTCTACAAAGTTGACTGACGCTGCTCCCAGATGGTACTTATTTCTCATGTTTCACTACGCCCCCCAAGTCATTCAAACATGAGCAAGTACCCCAGCCAATATTGATTTGGAAATTCAAGAGCCCAAAAGATCTGAGAACCAACCTACCTACAGTAGTTAACCAACTAGGGTAAATCATTTAATGGTCAATCCTAATCCTCTTTTATATCTATTTTCCGAATCTTTCCGACAATAAATGCCATTCCACATGTACCACATGTACCCAAGTTGATCATTTTAAGGATTCTGCCGTTACCACGCCACGTTTCTATCTGTTTCGATGATTCATGTGGGTCATCCGGTTGGAGACGCACTGCGACCTGCAGGTCGGCGGGAGAGCGTCTTGACATCTACAGTTCACAGCCACAACAGGCCGGGGCACCGCTGTGAAACGCGGCTGGGGCGGGGCACAGCATGGTGCGACGAGGGAAAACTTGGAGGATCACTGGGATTCTGTCGACCCAAAGAAAGATGGCCCTCAACACGGGGAATTCATTCCCATAGGATCCATGTATGCCATATATGGTAACATTTACCATTAACATGCCCCCAATGTTAGCATTAATATACCAGCACCATGGATCCGTCATGGGATTGTTGTGACCAGTGACAGTGACAGCATATGACAACATTGACAACCCGACGCCAGAAACAGTGCACGGATGAGCTTCGCCCGGAATATCTTCACAGACCACATGCAGAAGCTGCTGGGATCAAAACTGAGGGCCGCAGGGCCAGTGACTGGGAAGATGTCAGCTGTGGCGGAAAAAACCCAACCCAGCAGATACCAGCAGTACCCAAACATGGGACGAAACCAGAAGTTCAGCTATCTCATAACATGAAATGATGATCCCAATGGACCAATAACACTATGACAATATTGTTTGGAGGGATCGAAACCAGCAAGTGTTCCCATGAGATATTCAAATCGGATGGTTTGGTGGTGGCATGTGAGTCAGTGGTCCTTCATCTTTCTGATTCGAAGCTGCAAAGATGAACGACCACGGATTCCACAACATCAATCCCTCTATGGAAGCTTGACCCAAACCTACTTGTTTCTGAAAATTGGGGACTTCCGAAACACTAATTCAGAACAAACTGTGAATATGACGGTCTGCAGGCGTGATATTGATGTAATATTACAATATATTACAGCCATTTTGACCCAAGTCCAATTTTCTCCAAGTGTCAATATCAGTATTCAAATTATTCAAATGATGTTGTCTTGGGAGACCTCCACATTTATGATCATTTATATTCATTTATGACATCTCCATGGTCCTCAATGATCTCAGGGCCAAAGACGCTGCAGCCAAAGAGTTTGCCAGCAAGGTCTTTCTGGATGAAGAGTTAGAAGGCGGCAGGGTTCGGGGATGAAGTGCAGGGTTGGAGATTCGACCGGTTGAACCACAAGTCCAGCCAGGACAGAAAAGGATGTACCATCTGGTTATTTAACATAGCCATGGAAAATGGCCCATTTATAGTGGATTTTCCCATTAAAAATGGTGATTTTCCATAGCTATGTCAAATTACCAGAGGGTATTTTCTTAGCCAGGACAAACCGCTTTTAAGTTGATCAAATATCGAGCTATTCCCGTGGCCATCCACTGGTGAAATAGACTCTAAGCACAACAGGTACTGGAAATTGGGTGTTTCAAACAAAATGTGTCGAATTTTGGGGTCAGCCTACTTTCAGGGATGGGTTAGTTATGGTTAATGATCCCAATGTGATCCAATATTTGGTAAAATGTGATAAATACAGGTTTGCCCTATGGAATATAGTGATATGATGTGACATGATGTGACATGTATATAATTGTGTATATTAATTGTGTATATATAATATAATATATATATATATATATATATATATTATACACATAAACATTATAGATTCATGGATGTCATAGGATCTGTTTTACGGCACATCCCCGCATATCTCAGGCGGAAATCGTGTCATTCCTTTAGATGTGTGCCATGCCCATAGCCAATCTGGGCGGTGGTGCTATTTCTATGTTGTTTCTTCTACCAGTGCCCCTAGAAACCCAATGGAAATGCTTGGTCCAATCTACCGGCCTGCTATTTTCCATGTTCGGAAGTCCTTAAAAATTGGATTCTACCCCTAAAACTGGAAGGAACTGGCTTATTGAATTTTGCTTTGATGTTTCGAATTAATCGAACAGCACCAACTAGCGAAAGATTTGATGTTCCCCCCAAATCCAGATAAATAGATAAATTAGTATAGGTATCTAGATTAGATTAGATTAATAATTACAAGATCAGATTTGATTATAGATTAGGTAGACACACATATAGATGAATATTTGTATTATTTTTGTGTATATTTATGCATATTTGTGGATTAGATTTGATCAGATTTGAGTCGTTTCTTTCAGCGGAACTCCGGAGCATGCCAGGTGCTGGATCTTGTGCTTGGCTGCGATCATGTGCGCGTCGCATTGTGAGACTTGGCGGGCCCACGGCCATGGCCATATGGGTGCGGATAAACAAATTGAAGACCTTGGGAAGCAGAGATTTTAGTCTAGTTTAGTATTAACATGTATTACCCAAGCAATTATTGGCGTATACCCAATTTTGACCCACGTATCATATTATCAAGAGGCCACAACGAACATGGAAGAAACACAACAATATGTAGATAGATGTAGAGGTCATGGGTACAGCTGATATAAGGTAACAAGAATGGGGATGTCTCATATAGCAGACCCAATTAAATAGTAGGATAACCAAGAGTATGGTTCAAAGTTCAAACATCAAAGTTTCAATATGGCGAGGCTTCTGACCCGCCTCAGTGTTTCGCAGTGTCACTAGCTGAACTCTGGTCGACCAAGACGAGGACTGCTCCCATCACCGCACACTTTGTGATGGCCCTCATTCTTCTCAATCTGATCTTGTTGCCAAGCTGCACCTGCAGGGATAGGACCCCTCGACCAGGGATATTCACGAATGGTTTCAATTCGGTTAGATCCCCATATGTTCGGCTGCTTTAAAGATCTTTAAAGGGCATATTGATAGTGAGAAATTGCATATTGGTCGATTCCCATGTATCTTCTAAACTACAAGGATACCCCCGGAAAAAAAACAAAAAAAACACACACAATCAATATGTTCCAATAGGGACAATGAGGGGCAGCCATTGGCTTTGGGGGCACCCCATATTCAGAAAAACTTATCTAGAATTTATATGAATTTATCCATGTGTCCAAATTTGGACCATTTTTTAAGTACACATTCTTAAATATAGACCACACGTGGAGCATGTCACATACTGTGTGGACATTGTGAACGTCTCTAAATTGGATGGACATTTTACATATTTTACAGAACCCCCCTCCGAAATTTTCAAACTTGATGTTTCAACATGTTCCAAACCTATTTTTTCCCTGGATAGCCCAATTGCAACAATGAGATGAGTTTGTCTGGAACCGCAGTGCTCCAAAATGTGACGGTCTATCAACATCTATCAGCATGTTTGCCATTATTTAATGCTCATAGGGTCATACATCAGGCTTCATAAGGCTAGATATGGATAGATAGATACTGTAACATTAGATCATTAGATAACCCATTTTCAGACACCCAAATCAGAAATCCAACACATTCTTCGGTTTTCTACATTGTTCAAGCATCATTTGTTTGTGATGAAATACCAACATGTTCCACCATTTTTGATTGCTGCTTGGTGGTTTCAAACATAGCTTTTATTTTCCATGGGATGTCATCCTTCCCATTGACTTTAACATGTTTCAAGATGCTTTAAACCGCCAACCAGATTGTCAAATCAAACAGCCATTCATCTGGGCAAATTATAACGACCTCACTGCGACCTCACTGGAATAGTGGTTAGTAAGGGAAATCATCCCAAAATGGCCTTAATTCAGGTCAGTGAATTATTATAATTTGCCCAGATTCATGTTCCACCAATCCGGCCATGGCCGCCATGGCCGAGGCTTGGAGTGGAGGTTGACGTCTCCGCAGGCCTTGGCGCCAACGAGATCCCCGGTTGGTTCGATGTGGTGAATGCCATCATCGTCCCTTGGTGCATTTTTTCATTCGGGGAATCATCGCTTGATGGGTTTAGTTCAGATATTTGATATGGTATGATATAAACAAAATACGATATGACAAGATAGGATATAACAAACAATAGTCTTATTATGATCTGACACGATATACCCTCTGCTAAACTAACATAACTATTACATATCTATGGAAAATCACAATTTTCAATGGGAAAACTCACTATAAATGGCCATTTTCAACATGTTCCACCATTTTTGATTACTGGTTGGTGGTTTCATTTTTTTTTAATTTTCCATATATTGGGAATGTCATCATCCCAACTGACGAACTCATATTTTTCAGAGGGGTAGGTTAACCACCAACCAGCAATTAGATGCAATTAGTATATAATTTATCATAATTTATCCAGATATATGATAATATAGATTGATGTTTATAGATAAATCTAATATATATATATGATATTTACATAATATATTAGATATCAATCTAGATATATCATAATCTAATATATATGTAAATTATCCTCCACAATTACCAGGTGTCCCAACTGTTGGGCGCACAAAAAAACACCATCGAAAACCACCCGTTTCAGTGCTGGTGGTCCAATTGAAGAAAGGTATGGAAATTTTATGTGATGCCTTGGGGCACATAACAAATACCCTCTGGCTATTTAACAGTTTGCTATGGAAAATGGATGAAAATGGTCCATTCATAGAGGATTTATGATGATTTACCTATCAAAAATGGTGATTTGCCATAGCTACGTTATATAACCAAACCAAACGGCAACATGAACCAGAGTTTATTTCTAGATGAATTGTACGAATTATGAGGACTATTGCATCTTTCGTCTACCCGAAAAACAAGTATGAAGACCTTGCCATCCATGTATAGATTCAAACCTTGGTTGGTTTCCAAACCCAGGATACAAACAAGATGGATTTGAGTAGTGCAAAGGGGAAATACATTGAATAATATTGATTTCATGACCGTAGTACCGATTTGTTGCTTACTTACGACTTGCATTGCCTTCATCCCCCATCTATGCTGCTCACCATCGTTGGTACTGTTTATTCGTTTGTTTTTCTCTTGGTTTTAGTAGCCCATGAAATTTTGAGTGATTTCCTCATCAAAAGACATGTTCATCCCTATTACTACTCGCATTGACTCACAGGCACCAGGTTTAGAGGCAGATGATACAGCCACGTTTCTTCGTTAGATCTCATGTTTGTTGGATTATCGCATATATTTCAAGACAATAAGCTATGTCAGGTAAAAACTTACGATCTTCCACAGATCTCACATACACTATATAGACTGGGTATCAAGATATATACCTTAACGTAGTCCTTCATGTTCGACCCCTGACATTGTCCAAGGTTATCCCGGCGGATGGTGGTACCCCCTATCCACACGGCTTGAATTATATAGATTAATAATTTGCAGGGTCAAAATGATCAACCAAACATTGTGAAGTAATTATATAGTTAACTTATATCCCCTTCAAAGACTTACGGTCAGCCCATTTCGCTGAACCCAAAAGGTCGCGGTTTTCGTCTTGGAGCTGGGTGGCTGGGCTGTGGTTCTTGCGGAGGTTGACGTTTCAAAGAGCCAAAATGCTACCATCTGAGAATGGAATCTCAAGTTGATCTCAAGATCAATGATGGAGATTTAACATTTTTTGAAGTGATTAATATATGATTTAACCCATCAAGACTGCGATTTGTTTTATCAACTTTGGTTTCATATACTATTATCATATACGACTCCTTTCATAGACCCAAAGATCGTGCCAACGGGTACTATGTGCTTTGTGGGTCTGTTGGATTTTTCATGTTTTTTTCGTAAAAATGGGTTAGTCTGACTAGTTGGAAAATATGGTACCCCTAGATATTCATTAGTTTGCCATTTAGGGGATATACATGGATATACCATTTGCACACACCCACTGTCTTTGTGGATAGGATCAAACCGCCCACAAAAAACACAGGTTCACCAATATGTGTAGATCAAGCCAATACACGTGGCTTGCCAGCAAAAAAATAAGGCTTGAAACAACACGAATAGGTTTCACCAAGAATAGTTAGGATATACTATGATATATTTTAACTGATATAACTGGACACAGATCATCAACAAAAAACAAATCATTGGGTCCAATTGCTGTCTTCTGCCACGTGCTATTTGTTTTCTTCGGTTGTGTTGTTGACCTCAGCCAACTCCAAGCGTTTTCCAGTGGCAACGGATCAACGACAATTTTTGGCACGTTCATTTGGTAGGTCGCTGCATTTTTTCAATGTTGTTCCCATGTGTTCCCATGTGTCAAATGTGGTTGATCTCGGTCACACGGTCACAGCATCTCGCCTTGGCTGATCTCCCTGCCCAGGCTTAATGATGTTGGGCTACGGTCTGAAGAAATTCTTTTTTGGCCGCGACAGGTGGTGGAACGGCTTCGACTTTGAAGCTTGATTTGGACATGTCAAGGATTCCTGGGTGAAGTCAAGGTATGTCGACTAGTCGGTGGACACTTAAAGAACAGAAATTCTTTCAACCTGTCAGCATGCAACTCGAACCTTCAGTGATCAGGGTAATTATTCTTCCAGTGGATTTCCTGTTGCCATGCTTGATTTGCGGAGGGTACAGATACCTTGTTGGGAACTTTGATCAGGTGCCTGACTCATTGGTTTTGACTGACAATCTCTGAAGAACCTTTTTGAGAAAGATGCAATCTGTCATGAAGATTCCCGAAAGCTGTTGATCTTTTCTCAAGAAACAGCCAATCCCTTCTGTTCTCAAATTAGACCTAGGCCTATGATTAGAGTTGACTCGACGCTGGAAAGGCTGGATTTTACCAGCAATAATGGTAGATGGGCCAACTTACACCAACAGAAACGCAACTTTTAAATTTTACCGCATTCACCACACATTCACCACACCTTCACCACACATTCACCACATCAACGCTCCAAGGCCATCGTAACTTTATCCACGGTTGAAACCCTGGTTCAACTGTGGGCTCCAGGCCCGCTGGGCGTTTTCGATAGGGATACCATGGGATAGCCATGTGTTTTTCAGTTTTGTTTTTAAGGTCATTCAATACGTTTTACTTTGTTATATATATAATATTATATAATATACATATTATTATATACATTATATAATAATATATATATATATATATTTATACCAGTAGTACCGCACAAGGCGGTGGCGGAAGTTTCAGAATAGGAAACCTATAGGAGACATTGGTTGTTGTGAATCACGGATGGCAGAGCGAATCCACTGATTGACCGAAAGGTGGTTGGA
>Ga0126342_10001415_pt1 | contig 33689 bp, 41 predicted proteins | sample Cyp1metagenome_FD_92528 | JGI IMG/M metagenome (GOLD analysis project Ga0126342, IMG submission 92528) | Coral microbial communities from Lord Howe Island, Old Settlement Bay, Australia - Cyphastrea 1 metagenome | ecosystem: Host-associated > Invertebrates > Cnidaria > Coral ...
TAGTTGCACGTGTACAGATGCCGTGTAGGTTAGCCTGATACAGTAGTTTCCGAACCAAAGGCAAATGAAAGGAATGGTAATGTTCCTATGCCTTGGCGGAAGCCAGGCCAACTTCACTTTTGTATCTCTTCAAGCACGTGCCATGCCCTGGATTGAAAAGTTTATGCACCCGAACTTCTCACATTTTGCCTCATGCATCCGAGCTATGAACTCCTGCGCACGTAATGTAAGTAGAATTGTACAGTGATGTCTTGTATGTTGTTCCGCTCTCAGGTCACATCTGGCGGACTACATCTTCCGTCCTCCGCGCAACTGCGGGCGGCGGGGGGTGTTTCTTGTACATATCACTGTATATACTAATATAATTCATTACTTACTTCGTGTGTATGGCTCAAACAAAACAAGCGCTATTGCTGCCACTTTGAGGTTGTTTAACCTGTCAAACATATTTATATAACTATATAATATTATATAGTTATACTTGATATACAGACCATATAGGATGCCAATTACAAGCCATGGTCATATATTAGTACTAAGAGTATGCCAATAGTATTCACAGCCTGCCACTAAATTTCGACCCATATCCATTCATATCCATGTTTAAGGGAATGCGAAGCCTTTTAAAACTTGCGCTTCCAGGAAGAGAGTCGAAAGCAACTTGAAGCCATCTCGTTTTCCAAGCAGGAGGCCTCCTAGGGTGCAGTTGCCACGTCAACTGTACCGCTTGGATCCCATTGAATGTTGCCACGGCTTGTAATTTCTGTCAAGCAGCAAAGGATGCTTTTGCAAAGAATCCACCAAGCAAGGTCGTTGCATGTGGGGATGTATTAAAACCTGTAATACCAATTAAGTAATACCAGCTTTTTGGAGGATGAACATTCATTTACCAAGGCTTTTGGATGAACATCCATTTACACTGCAAGTAGTATTCATTTGACCTTTTGACTTCCCAGCACCTGCTGTTTTTTCACCTGGCAGATCGATGACTTCCGAGCCGTGTTCTTGAGCTGGGCCAGCCTTGAGCTTGGATTCCCCATCGGATCAGATCGTCCTTGAGACACTCAAACTTACCATTTTTGGGGATTACCACATTTTCAGACACCCAAATATAATGTTGTCATTATACCTATGTATATTATAATATATTATAATATTATAATTATATATATATATATATGTATCGCATCAACATCCCATAATTATAACTATTGTTGGTTGATATCTTGTGGATCAAGTGAACATCCCATTTTCCATTGAACATGGTTATATCAGTTATATCACATTAAAACACCATTAACTTCCCATTTTTCCATGGGTTGACATCAATTTTCCATTGAATCAAAGCACTTCGTGTCTCAGAACATGGCGGCATGGGCCTCTCCAGTGAAGACACCGCCTTGGGCACGTCGGGATGCACAGCGGTTTTCCAACAGAGGTAGCTGAAAATGGGCTATGAAAGCACCAGTTTTAGCTGGTTTTTCATAGGGAAAATCAAGATAAACCACTGAAGTTGAGGTACTTGTATGTTGAGGTAGCCTATTTTCAGACAAAGCTGAGGCTATGTCCATATTCGGAAATAAGGAAGGCATGAGATCAGGCAAAACGTGTCATGCACCTTATGCCTGCAGGAAAGTGTCCCTCCATGAGACAGCTGCGAAGAAGAAAGAAACGGAGGACAACCTGTGAAGAGTAAGCGCTTGCAAAAATGTGAACTGCAGGATTTTCTCTAGTTCCATCATATTTTCGGGATGGCACTAGCACCAATAGCACTAATTCAGGAAATCGGTGCCAAATGAGAAGCTGGGGACGTTGGGGTCACTTATATACCCACCAAATGCAGGCATGTTTGGATCAAAAAGTGTAGCTAGTGGGTTTGCACCTACGATGCCCGTGTTAGCAGAGCGAATGTGCTCGGTCTACTCAGCGGTATCAGGTCGCACGCTTGCCGTTGTGGATGAATATGAAGGTATGGAGTGCCACGATTTCGGCAGAGGTTCTTGTCGGAAGATGGGTTCCAAGAAATTTCAGATGATGAGGTGTTTACAGCCCAACGAGTCAAAGTCCAGCTGCTGCTGTTGGAACTTTGCCTTCCTGAATCCAGGGAATACGAGCAAATGATATCTGCCTGCAGGGACAATGATTCAATGGTACTTGAAGAGTTGCTTCAGCGCCCTCGCAACCCCAACTTCACTGCGGATGGCATCACCCTGTTGCACCATGCTGCTGCAAATGGACACATCGAGCCTACGCGGCTACTGCTTGAAGCAGGTGCCTTCAAAGATATCCCGGACACAGGAGATCAGGAGGTCAGGAGGTCACGCCGTTGTTCATGGCAGCAGATAATGGCCATACCGAAGTTGTTGGATTGCTGATTGATAGCGGTGCGGACAAATGCAAGGCCAGAAGGCATGATGAAGCAACACCGTTGTACATCGCTGCTCAGAAAGGGCATTGGCAAGTTGTTCAATTGCTGGTTCAGGCTGAGGTTGAGATCAACAAAGCCACAACTGAAGGCGCAACACCCTTGCACACCGCAGTCGAGAATGCACATAGGGACGTAGTTCATGTCCTGATCATGGCTGGTGCTGACAGAAACACCGCTAGAATGCGTGACGGAGCAACACCGTTGTACATCGCTGCTCAAAGAGGCCATTTGCAACTCTTCAGTTGCTCGTCAAGGCTGGGGTTGAGATCGACAAAGCCACGACTAACAAAGGAGCAACGCCATTGCACATTGCAGTTGAGCGTGCGCATTGGGAAGTTGTTCATTTTCTGATCACAGCTGGAGCTGACACAAACAAGGCCACAACCGTTGATGGTGCAACACCGTTGCACATCGCCGCTCTGCATTGTCATGTGGAAGTTGTTCGTTTGCTCATTGAGGCTGGCGCAGATAGAAACAAGGCCAGAAGCCGCAATGGGGCAACACCGTTCAACATTGCTGCTGAGAGGGGGTACTGGCAAGTTGTTCAGTTGTTGGTCACGGCGTGGGTTGAGATCGGCAAGGCCACAACTGAAGAAGGGGCGGCACCCTTGCACACTGCAGCTGAGAATGCACATAGGGAAGTAGTTCATGCGTTGATCACGGCTGGGGCTGACAGAAACATAGCTAGAACGCATGATGGAGCCACGCCCTTGTACATCGCTGCTCAGAGGGGCCGTTTGCTAGTTGTTCGCTTGCTGGTCCAGGCCGGGGTTGAGATCGACAAAGCCACGACTGACACCGGATCAACACCCTTGCACATTGCAGTTCAGAATGCACATCAGTCAGTAGTTTATTTTCTGATCAGGGTTGGAGCTGACAAAAACAAAGCCACAACGGTTGATGGGGCAACACCGTTGTACATTGCTTCTCTGCACTGCCATGTGGAAGTTGTTCGTTTGCTCATTAAGGCTGGTGCAGATATAAACAAGGCCAGAAGCAGCAATGGGGCAACACCATTGTATATCGCCTCTCTTGTCCGGCATTTGGAAGTTGTTCAGTTGCTGGTCAAAGCTGGGGTTGAGATCGACAAAGCCACAACTAGCACAGGAGCAACACCCTTGCACGTTGCAGATGAGAATGCACATGAGGAAGTAGTTGATGCTCTGATCGCGGCTGGAGCTGACAAAAGCAAAGCCACAGCCGTTGATGGGGCAACACCGATGTACATCGCTGCTCAAAGGGGGCACTGGCAAGTTGTTGAATTGCTGGTTATGGCTGGGGATCGACAAAGCCACAGTGAGAGAAGGAGCAACACGCTTGCACACTGCAGTTGAGAATGCACATTCGAAAGTTGTTCATGTTCTGATCAGGGCTGCTGCTGACAGAAACAAGGCTAGAATGCGTGATGGAGCAACACCGTTGTACATCGCGGCTCAGAGAGGCCATTTGAAAGTTGTTCAGTTGCTGGTCCAGGCTGGGGTTGAGATTGACAAAGCCACAACTGATACTCGGACAACACCGCTCCAGATCGCTACTCACAATTGCCACGTGGAAGTTGCTCGCTTGCTGATTGATAGTGGTGCTGACAGACACCAGGCCAGAACGGTCGATGGGGCACCACGGCACATTGATGCTGCGAATCAGAGCAAACTTATGAAAATTGCTCATTTGATCTAATTTGCTTGACTGAGAAATTCTGAGAATGTGCTTGTGATATCTTGTGATGTTGCTTTGCCTGGGCCGGAAACTCGCAGTGGCATCGTGTGAGAAAAAGATAGAAAAAGGATGTTTGGCAGTAGGCTGCGTCCACTCATGGCATATTGCTTTGGAATGACAGCCGCCTGACCTCTGATTTTAGTGACAAGCACAATTTTTGAGTCTGCTAGACATAGCTCGGGGATGCTGATACATTCCAAGTGGATTCTGGCCAATCTGCCGCAGTAACGGGCCCGGGTTGATTGGACGAGGATCTGGATGAGGAAGAGCCAGGCCTTTCAATGTCGATGCTGCAAAAGCTTCTTCGATGGTCTCCTGGCAAATTACTATAACCCGGACCCCAAACTGCGTAACGGGTTGTCCTGAATGTTATGGTGGTCCCGTGTCCTAGTGAAACAGGGACGTACCGAGAAACACAATCTTCATCTCAAGACTATCAGAGTCTGTGAACTTTTAAATCGCATGCTACGTAGTTGTCAAGTAAAGGTGTGCATTGGCCTCGGTCGCTAGTCGGCATCAACCAAGGTTAAATGTCCCGATGACTATGCAAGGAAAGCAAGCGATGGAGGAAAAGCTGAGTGTCCAGACTGAAAACCCAAACTTGTGAGGCTCCTCTACAGTTTCAAAATCCATCAAAATCCCCTCTATGAATGGGGAGATGATGTGCGAACCGAGTGAGAAAAAATATTAACCATAAAGCAGCCATAAAGCATTGTTTTCCAATTCTAGGAAGCTTCATTTTGGTCTCTATCGACTGGACATCCTCTTCATGGGTCAAGCATCTGAGGCTCAGTACTGTTGACAGACAAGAACGAACTGAGTTTCGCGCCGAGCTCAGCAAATGGTATGGATATCTGTGGTTGCTGATGGGAAAACATCGGCCCGTCAGAGCCTCACTGGCTTTGTCATTCATGTGGTTTGTGAGCCTTGGAGCTGTTGTAAGGGCAGTTTGATATCCTTCTCCATTGGAAGTTTGTAGCGACATGAGACATGAGGCAGAGATAGAACAGGAAAGTCAAAGTAAGTCTTTGATTCAAGTGCTAGAAACTGATTTGCAAGCATTTAGACCACACAACTTCCTTCAACACTGACTTTCAGACTATGTGGTGCAGAAGTGAAGTGCAGCAACAGGTTGGCTTTTTGCAAATGATGTGTTGGATGCTGGACACCAACTTCTGTGGCATCAACGGGGTGGCACAGAAGGCTGGCATTTCCATTGGGATCAAAAACAATCAAAATGGAAATGGGAAGCGTGTACTGGAGACTGGGACACTGAACTAGCAACATCTAGTAACATTTATATAGTAACTAGTAATAACTATAGACTATAGATGTAAATCTTAGTAACATAAGTAACATATGTAACATTCATTTTGATACAGCAACTAATCTTAGCGCTGTTCAGATGATGCCAGGCAGCCTCAGCAGCGCAGCAGCACATGGCGCGAGCCACAGGATCTTAAAGCGGGGGTACCAAGGCCTTGTGGATCCTTGTGGAATGGATGAAGTTGATGAGGTACCCATGAGGTACCCATGGGGTACCCATGGGGTATCCATGGGGTATCCATGGAGTATCCATGGAGTATCCATGGAGTATCCAGGAAGACAGTGAATAGACCCACTTCTGGAACGTCCTGTTGAGATCATTAGTTTGAGGACCATGGGTCGAGATCTAAGGTACAAAATGTGAGCAGGAAATCTGAATCTGTGCTTCCAGAGAAGCGCCAAAGACACAGACAGCTTTGCCAAAGATTGCAACACGTGGAACTCGAAGTCTTTGATGTTGCTATGATGGATCACATGCGTTTGTCCTGTTACCAATTCAGCCTCTGTAGAATGTTGGACATTTCCACGAAGTAATATGTGTTGGTTTGTTTTCCACTGATTAGAGTTTCACGTCTGGAGTCTGTTGAGTCGTCGTTAATTTACCCCGGCTATCTGAAGGACAGCTGGAAGCTTTAAATTTTGCAGATGGCCAGAGGCATCTGCCAGATCGCAGTGCCGGACCGTTGTGATGACGGCCGTTTTGAAGCCTAAATTAGATGCGAAAAGAATGCCCTACTTAGCAAGGGTAGTTCCACTGCGGGTCACAGTGTGACAGGGTGTGTCTTGTTTCTCCAGGACTGGCATGCTCAGTGTTTGCTTCTAGACATCGTTTTGCATCCTATCCATTCCTATCCTATGATCCATTCTCCACGCTCATTTGCCAACAAGGCCATTTAGACGACCCCGTGGAACAACGGAGCTGCTTCCAGCTTTGGCTCAAGCTTCACCAGTATGAACCAGATGACAATTTCAGCAGATAAAGCCGACCAGGGTTTCCTCACTGTAAAGTATTTCACCAACTGTTTTTCGCCCAACCTAGGAACCCTTGCACATGTACAGTAAACGTGAAGGCCAGGGAAAGTAGAGCATCGCCCAAGGCGGTCTGGTAAACGACTTTCGTGTGAGCACGGAAGGATGCCTTGTTACTAACTATACGACCTACGACCGAATAAGAGGCTGGGAAACATCTCATTGCGCAACTTTCGCAACGTTTGCCATGGCTTTTCAACCGCCCCCTCGGCAGGTGCCAATTTCGGTTTTGTACAACACGGAGGTAGGTCATTCTCCAGCCATGGGATGGGGACCCTGTCAGGCTGTAGATGCTGGTTTTGTTGAAACCATCCGTCACCTGCTGGGCCATCTCCTGAGCGAATCCAGCATTGGATCATTTTGGATCCTAGGTTAAAACATGTTAAAACATTCCATGAAATTTCATGATAAATGCATATACATATATATATATATTATACATACACGTTTTTTGATTGGCCTACGGCATCATCTGCTATTTGAACACTTGAGTTCACCAACTCTTATCCCCTGAGGCGCAGATAACAACGCTCGAAATCAGGCAGAACAACGCTATGACGCTGCCAAGAGGACAAGCATGAAGATCTTTCTTGAGAAGTTGCAAGACTTGAACTGTGGCAGATATATTTATTCTGTCTGCATGTTTGACTTGCTGGTCTATCGGCATCCTGGCATACTGGCAACTATCCAGGAGTGAACCTGTGCAGCTGGTGGCATCACTTGTCCAGGCAGTGCCATGCGGTGAAAATTTGTATGACACATCGACAAGAAGCGTTCTGACCGTTGCGGCATGGAAGAGAGGTGCTGACGCAGACTGACCTGGAGCTTCCGGTCCATGACTCAGAACCGCTGAATCCACGAAGGGCAGAGGTGTCAGCCATCGATGAGGTTAGGGAGCAGTGTGCAGTCCTGCTACGGCAGTGTTGCGGCAAGGTGCGACGTTGTGGTGGCTGTGGCTGTCAAATGTCAAGATATGTCAAGATGAATACAATTCTATTCTGTCCAATCTCAGTCAGCATGTTCCAGTGCAGGTGAAGGAACCTGAGTCCACCTGGCAGAAGCTGGGAACGCACCAGGCATAGGGCTGCGAATGTCCTGCATCCCTGACTCAATGGCTCGCCTCAGCGACGTTGCCAAAGCAGCCATTTGAAGTATGCCATGTAGTCAGCATAGCACTGTGGTGGACTCTGAGCTTCTGAGTCCAGGAGACCCCCCTTTGAAAATCCATTGCAACTGACAACTGAAGGGTAGCCGGGTAGCCCCGAGTTACCCAAGTCCCTTGTCATACCATGCGTGCGCCACTCAAGCCTCCAGGCGCAGCTGCGAGGGCAGTTGCTTCAGATCCTGGAGGATGGGTTGCGGGATGGACATGGAAAACTCATGGACGCATTGGACACTCCTCTGCCAGCTCTGCCTTACCCAGGGGTTGAATCTCCGTCCCCGCAAGAAGGTGACAATCAGAACATAAAGGGTCTTCATATGTCTTCATATGTCTTCATGATATATTGGGAATTTTGGGAGGATTACCATCCTGCCCTGCATCCCTTGACTCAGGCGGAGCCAAACCAGCAGCTCAGGAGAAAGGTGCCCGTGACAACTGGCAGTGGCTTGTATGTGAACCTGAAACTGTTTCAACCAGCTGACTGGACATGGTAGTTGCAGGTGTCTGATTGCGTCCAAAGCTTGGCCAACCAGATTGTGGAGATTGAGGAAGGCCAGAATCCTACGAATCTTAAGGCAGCGCTGCCAGGGTCTGGGGGACGGACTGGCAAGGACCAAACCTGACCAAATTGGACGAGATGACGCAGCCCACATACTGATGTCTGTTGGTGGTCCCCATACGTAGAGGAGCGACATTTGGGTACGGTATGGCTCGAAACTATACAACCCTCGAAAACTCAATGGTTTGATTACAGTTTGAGCATACCAAGATGACCAATTTTCTGGACCATTATTACCCCATTTTGGGTCGCCATAGCCAGTTCAGCTGGTTCAGGAGTGGCCAGAGCTGATGCCTTGCCTCTTTCGAATCATTTGCGATGGTAGCAAGGACAACTGACAGCCATGCTCCTATTTAGCTTGCTGTTGTTTGCCAGTGAAACTGGCTGAAGCACAAAACACCGCAGGACAGCACCCTTCGAGCAGACTGCTTGTGGATAGTCAAGGCACACAATTTGGCCCTGAAATGAGAGATGCAGATCTTCGGATTTCCTTCCAATCATTGAAAACAGCTGCGATCGTGTCAGGAGCTGACATGTTCTGTGTGGCAGATGCTCCTAGTCAATTCCTCGCAGACTTTCCAGGCCACAGAAACAGCAGGGTGGTACTGTCAACTATCAAAAGAGTAGCGAAGGCTTCGGTGTCAAAGCTGATCTTATCAGATTCATCAGATCTCATGAGATCTCATCAGACATCACAATATTGGCATAAAATGATATAAAATGGGTTCACATTAAATTCATCCCAAACTAGGTCATACCGGGAACCCGGTATTGTTCCCAGGGAAACCCGAAAATCCTTAGGGTTTTTCACTGGTGCAGGTCTTGCAGACCTGTTTGGCAGATCCAGCCCAGACTGTCCACCTCTCAGCGAGTTTGCGACGAGCGAAATCGAGGAGCTCAGCCTCTGAGCCGTCGCTGAGGTCAAGGCTGAAGCTGCCGCACTGCTGTGCTCCTTTGTGGATGACATTCCCAGCAAGGAGGTTGGGACGACTTTTTTAATCTTTTTTTTGTTGAATCTCAATCCAAGGGCCTTGAGTGACGTATGTTTCAATGATCTTAAACGTATTGGAAGGTTGGAATCCTGAAATCGGATGTGATAAAGATCCTGATTCTCCGTACGACGTCCTGTGAAAATTAAGAGACGTGCCAAGTTGCTGACAGTTAACTGAGTTAACTGCATCTCCGTGATCGATTCATATTTCTTCCTTGTCAGGGCAGGAAACCTTTTCAGCCGCTGATTCCTGAAGTAAGAGGCCTCAGCACAATTCAGAAAGGTTTGCCGAAATCGGTGACCCATTGGCCCATGGTGACCATCTTCCCAGACGTAGATTCGGAGCTGCCGAGGTCACCAGTGTCATGGCCCAGTTGGCATCGAATCCAGAGCCGAAGTGGCCTGCTCAAAATGATCCAGAATATCCAGAGATGAACAATCTCTATAATCTCTGAAGCGAGCCGATAGGCCGATAGGCTTTATATAGATTGGTTTTAGGATGTCCAGTGTCAATATGGATCCCTACCCTTGTTGCGTGGAGGTTTGAGATGGATGAGCACCTGCATGAATGTTTGCCCAAGGGAACTGAACACAGTCCTCCAAGCTTTGCAATCAACAACAGAGACGGCCGATTTCTTCAAGCAGCACGTCTGGGGATCCCAATCTCAGAATGTGGTTTGTTTTGCGGTTTTGCATAAGGCATTTTGTTTCAGTCTTAAGGGTACTGGTAGCAGAGGCTTTTTCGAAAAAGGAGTGCTGTGGATTGGCAAGTAACATCAGATCTTAGTTGATGTTAGTTGTTTTTTTCATACTTTTTCTACTCGCAAGCTTTTCCCGCATCATCAACAAATCGATCTGCCCAGATTGCATCCCATTTGATTCCTGTGCTGGAAAACATTGCGATGCGGCAGCCTCAACCCAGTTGCCAGATGCAGAAGAGGCTGCTCATGAAGTCACTTTCTGAAAGTGTTGAAGTGTTGGTTGCTGATTCACTTCAAGTTTCCGCAATCAAGAGGCCGAATTTGTAGCAACATCCTGGTCATCAACTTGTCATCCTTTCATTGCATTTCCGACTGGCCTTTTCGGCTTTTTTTTGACCTAGGAATCATCCAGATGAGTCGGCAAGGCCTTCAATGTTGACTGACACAGTCCCCCCCCACACCCTTTTGGATGGAGATGTAAACGAAGGCGATTTGAGACTGGTCTCTGTGGCAGCCACGAAATTCTGAATGGGCTTCCAGATGTGTGTACTTATGTTCTTGCAAAGGCATTGGGGGACCATTTGAACAATTCTATCCAGAGAGCATGAGCTGTCCTTTCGGTAATGACTTTTCTTGGGCACGGCCCCTGAAGCTGATCTGGATTGGAAGAGATCAGCTGGCTGTCTTGTGAGAGTTTCTTCCGCGAGGAAGTATGCTTTCGAGGTGGAAGCCTCAAAGCCTGATGTTGAAAAACACGAAAGCATTGAGTTTTTACCACCTTGTAAAATCCGTCTTGTCTCCGTGTTTTTTTTGTTGGTGGGGGAGAGTTCAGACAATATTCCTTGTTTTGTCCTTTTCGGCAAATGAGTGAGGATTTCTATCAATCCACAGCAGGCTTCACTCAGCACACCCAGGTGATTGTCTCCTTCATGGAGAGCAAACCCAAAATGATGCTGAAGGTCCCCGACTACATCCAGAAGGCCCACGAATCAATGAATGGAAGGTGCACACTGCATAAAGCAATGGCTTTGGTCCCAACACAGGGCCAGTACCCGTAAATTCCATTTGATTTATTATAACATGGTTTAACTTTTAACCACATTTTAACAACATTTGACATACATTTTCCATATGTTTCATTAGCGAAATGGCCAAACATCTTGGGATGCAGGCCCTGAGTCTGTGCGTGACCTTCATGATGCAGCTCAACGAGGACATGGCCACCTGGATGCAGCAGGCCCGGCCATCGCCACCGGTGAACATGATGAGGAAGCTGAAACGTACGGTATGTTGATGTATGATGTATGATCATGATAAATCATGATGATCAGAAAACTCGAAGGATCTTGAATGTATGTACTGATTCATCATGATTCACAAGGATTTGAACTTGTTTCTTCATTACTTGTACCAAGAGAGACTTTTGTTTCTTGTGACCTGCACGGCCTGTATGGTTATTTTAAAAAAGTCTAGTTACAGGATGATGAGGATGATGAGGATGAAGAGCCGGGTTCTGAGAAGCAAAACCGATGGCTTCGCTGATGTCTTTGAATTTGAATGGGACAAACGAGCTATAGCCATTGACAACATGGAGCCTACAGTAGGTGTGTCTTGAAATCTTAAAACCTGATCTTCAAAGATTGGTTCCACCATGTTCCACCAATCCTCTACCCTTCGTTGTCCTCTGGGACAAATCATCCCAAATTCGGGATAATCCCACCATGGGATTTTTCCAGGTTCTTCAACATTGGGAAGGAGTCGGTGGTCTTCTCAGTTGAGAGGATCTCCCGTTGATTTTACGAATTCATGTTTCAGAACACATCAACACAGGTTTCAGCCCCCTGAGGTTGATCGAATAAGTCGATGTGCCGCGAAGGTTTGATCTGGCAGTTGCACAGGGAGATCATGGGGTGGATACAAGCTGCAAAGGCATGTGGTCCAAGAACTTACTTGGCTTTCCAGTTTTGGTACTTTGCAGTTGGATGTGTTATGATGTGTTATATATATATAATGTTATATTTATTTTTCACAGTAGTTTGACATGACATAGGTGACTGATTACTAGGGCCATGTGGCGATGGTAATGTTGCTATGTACCCAAGGAAGGTGTAGTGTCAGCAGCTTTAACCTGTTTGCGGCCAGGGGCCTTGCTTTGAAACCCAGAACAGAACATGTTGACCCCTTGACAATGTAGGCAATGACATTGTCTGGTCAGTGGCGTGTGACAACTGGTGACTCCTGGTGAATCGTGTCCCAAATCGTTTGCAGGTAGAAGCCTTTCCCCTCTTGCTTGAGGGCATGAAACAGGCTAGCCTGGCCAATTTGTTACGTAGCAGTGATGGCACATTTTCTGACGAATTTCTGTTGGTCCTCCCTCTTGCGATCGCCGGATGCACAGAACAGACCCAGCCGCTGAGCCTTTTGAGCTCCAGGAAAACTAGAGAAACATCATCCGTTCCCTGTGGATATGCCCTTGCGTGATCGAGCGGAAAATTCATTCCGGTCCTCTTCTCTGGGATGCGAAGGCTGTCAGCAAACTCTTCCAAAGTGGCGAATGGAAGCAGGCTCGATGCTCAGGTACTGTATGAATGGGAATGCCGGAAGGACGGTGGTTAGAGGGATCGCATCGTCGTGATTAACGGAGTGTTGATTTCCATGCGTCACGGATGTTGTATATATGCATGTTCAAATCCTATTCAACAGGCACTTCTTGATTGGACGTGAAAATTTATCCCTAAGCCGGCTGCAATCACAGAGTGTTTTCCGGTTTCAGATATTTCAGAACCAACAGCAACACCCATTCTGGGGCAACTTTGCCACAGGTCGTTGCGGGAATCTCCACCCTCAGCATGATCGCTGAGTACGTGGATGATGAGGTCACTTTTTTTTTCCCTGTCAGCTTGAGCTCGCTTAAAAACCCAAGGAACCATAGCAAACCCTAGGGAACCATGACTACCATATGGAACCATAGAAAAAATCAATCTTAAAATGCCCCAAACCAACCTGGGACCTCAACTTCTGGAACGTGGGCCCCACCTCCCTGCTCCAATGGACCGCCAGGCCACAGTTTCGCAGATGACGAATGGCATCAAGATGCAGCTGGCGGCCACGAATGCGTCCTGCTCTCAGATTCAACTGGCGGGATCCAATACATGGTCAGATGATGTCAGATGATGTCAGATGGTTGGGTTTGGGCCTGTGACATGGAAATCATGGAAAGATATGGAAATGTAGCGCCAACCATTGTGCCAACTTCAACTGTTGGAGACCAACAGCGGCGCGGATCAAAGCGACAGATATGGATACGACCGATGAGGCATGCTGTTGCCACTTTAGAATGAATGCACACGGAATTTTGGCCAACTTCACTTTCAAACCTCAACAAAGAATGGAAAGACAAAGTTTCTGCAAATCAGAATCCTCTTTAGGGAATCCCGAAGATGGCGCAATCCAATTCGGCAATCCCAATTTTCTACGTACACAATTTGAATTTCTCACTGGCTTTCCCGGCAGTGAACAGTCAGAAGGCGAGACAGGTCTTGGGGTTTCCCTTTGCTGTGCCGCACGCTTGTTGGACGCCATGCCGGCCCCGATGGCTTCTTCAAAAGCAAGGCAGCTGCATGGCAGGCCGATGCTGACGCCATGTGCCATCGTAGGAATCCAGGTTCCTTTCCTCGTCAGGGAATAGATTCAAAGACTCAGCGAACTGCATCAAGGACTCTAAAAGTAGGATACCCACTCACCTTACACCAGGAGTTTTGGCCATAACACATATGTTTTTTTTTTTTTGTGTGTGTGTGTTTGTGTGGGCAACTAATCATTTCTAATCAAGATGTATATATAAATATATAACTGTATATATATATAATATATCTATAATACCGTATATAAGCAGTAGGGGGCTGGTTTGGTTCAGCACCGTGCATCCAGTGTACTTAAACAAAGTACACAAGGAAGGTTAGCAAACCAACTCAAATCATATGTTCCGGTTGAGGAAGAGAGGCATTAATTGTGGCTTTCGTTTATTCTATCACTTTCTCAATACTGAATCTCTTGGTTTATCCCAAGCTGGTCGTTGAAGACAACGCTTCTGATTTTCAGGGGGCACGCCTGGCTTCTCTTCTTTGGCATTCTGATATGTCAACCGCTTACACAGGCTGGATTCGCTGTCATTGACAGGTGTGAAGTGTCAAGTCTAATCATTCCAATCATTCCTTGTCGATCGAAGTGGGAGGTGAAGGGAAGGAAACAGATGCAGTCAGTCTTTTGGATGAGAATGTACAATAACAATCGATAGCACGCATTTATCTGCGATATTATATTATACGATGTATTAGTTATATATAGTTATATATTATAAATAATATGATACAACATGATATATACACACAATTACATTTGATGCACACAATTTAAATTGTCAGGTGTCAATGGACCGCAGCTTTGCTGCATGGGGCATAAACATCGTAAACCATCCCCGGTTGGGGTATATGATTGGGATTTATTGGGTATACCCAATTGATTGCCCCTTTGGGATGATTCATAGTTGACCTGCATCACTGGTTACTGGGATGGTCTCTTATTGGCTTCACCGCATGTTTTTTTTTTTCTCTGGAAATTTGGCACCCCCAAATGCCACGCTTCATCACCATTTCTGTATTATAGGATCATTTTGGTGGTATACTGGTATACCCCATCTTCAGCCACACCCAAATATCATATTGTTGGTTAGTTATATCCCATTAAACCACAATTTTTGGTTAAGCATAATATATATATATATATATTATAATATATATAATATAATATAAATAAATAAATATATATATGTATACACACCCACACACCCAGATGTACCCCAACCAGACCATCGGCCCATCGTCACAAAAAAATCCAGGCCTTCTGCGGGGCGAGGCAAGCTGTTCGGCATCCAGCTGTTCGCCTCCAAGCCGAGGTGGTCTCAGCTGTGGTGGGTGTGGCCCCGCCCATGACAAAATTGGGCTGGCCTGAAGCCAATTTCTGGCAATTTCAATTGGGATGTATGGGGAAAATCATGATGAACCATGAGATTTTGGGGTACCGTTTTTTTTTTTTCCCGGACAAGCGCAAGTTGGTGCTGTAGCTACCCTGGCTGCATTGCGAATGCGACTTTTAGTACAAGTCTTTGACAAACTTGAGGCACGAGTACATGGTTTAGTCTTGGAAAACGCTCTGAGGCCGGTGTTTGATGCCCCTTGTGCAAGGCGAAACAGGGCTCAAAGAGTCCTGTAAAGGAATTGGAGGAGAAGCTGTCAAAGGCTCTTGGCAGAAAGATCAAGAAGGGTGACATGGTTTGGACGTACCAGGCGCAGCTCAGCTTGCTCGCCCTTTCCTGTATGTATCGAATTTTGGAATCCGCCCTTCTGCATGTTGGCTTGTGTTGCCTTTTGTTGCGTCTGCATCGCGCGAGGCTTCAGTGGAGTTGCCATGTTTGAGCGATTTCTCATCATCCTTGGTGGGAGGACGCGTCACCTTCGATGCTGCCAACGCTGGTGAGTGCAAAAGGACCAATTTGCAAAAGGGTTCAATCGTTTTGGGTGGGAAAGATCCTGGCTCCAGCCGGTAGTTAGCATGGAAATGCAGCAGCCACTTCCGGGTGCATTTAACTCAAAAGGCGGGTGTACAAAGATCGCTGATACACAGGTGTGCTATGAATCTAGCCTGTAGATGCTTTGCTTTGCATGCCCCCCCAAAGCTCCCATGTATTCCTCGCTCAAAGAGGAAAGCGGCCTCCGCCGTATTGGAAGCTTTGGATTTCGAGAAATTGGCAGAAGAAGCAGGAGCAGCTGGAGCAGCAGCAGCTGGAGCAGCCCCAAAAGAGGCCAAGAAGCCAAAGCTGCCCGTCTGAAGCGTTTGATTCGAGTGATTTGTTGTCAATCTACAGATTCTACAGGTATTCAAAAATATTTAGTGTATTTTAGTGTTTCCTTATTCCTTGGAGAATCTCTCTTGGATCAAGTCAGGGGGACTCAGATTGCTTAGTTTCCCGAGTTGGTGACAGTTCTTTGGGACAGTGTTTTCATTCTAAGGAAAGATGGAGGCTGCCTGGGTGCGGCTGGGATGCTGTGTAAAGTAATTGCAGATCGATGCGCGGTGCTAGAACTAGAATGAGATGCAATGCCCGTACCAACAGTTGCTAGAATCATATTAAGTTCATGCTAATATCATAACAAGTTCACACTAATTGGAGGTTCTCTGAAAATAGGGCACCCCAAAATCTCATATTGTAGTTGATCCACATTTTCTCCATTGAATTTGCCATCGATTGGGGTGTCTCCAATTTTGATGCAAACACATATAGAAGCTGGTCAATAGTCCACGCATATATATATATATATGTAGTTATATAGTTCTATGTCATATGTATACTATATGTGTACTACATAAATACATTTTGGTTGATCACCACTCTCCACCTGAGCTGCAGATTTCAGGTGTTCTGAAAGACTTGGAGATTGGCCAACAGCTGAACACGAAGGTTGTCCGCAAGACACGAAATGGTTTGCGCTTGGATTGGAAGGGCAAGGAGGCCAGTGAGAATCCCTGAGAATCCATGAAGTAGGGTGAAGTGAAACTGTTGTTTTGCACAGAAAGACACTGGACATCCCTGGACAAAAGAATTGATGATCTTGCCTCCATGTAGCTGTGCTTTGACGAGTGGCATGTGTGTTTTGATGAGTTGAAAGAAATGAAAAGGCAAATGTGTGCTCAAAAGTTGCACACTCCAGGTAAACACGCGTAATCGAGGACAGACATGTTGGTTTGCTTTGAACTCACTCTTATCCGCAAGCATAGATGTTGTGAAAACTAATTATTTCGGCCAGGAGTAGACTGTGACTGGAAACAACAATATCTGCAGGGTTGTTTTGTTGTCCTAAAAGCTTCTGTCCTTCATATTTCTTGAGGATCCGCCCAATGTTCCTTTGCGGTCCTTTGCATATAATGATGCCGCCAAAACCAACTGTGGACTCGACAACCCTTCGCCGCCCGAAGGTTACGTTGCCAGCTTCAGAGGTGAGCGACACCTTCCCTGTGAACGTGCCACAAAATGGTCAAAAAGTCAAAGTTCGAGTCCTGTCAAAGGAGAAGGGCACCGTTGTGACAATGCGCGAGGGCAGCTTGGAACGACCAGAGAAAGAGAACGTCCAGGTGAGGATGGGCTTAGCAGTAATAGGTTTAGTGCGATTTTGTGTTCTTTTGCCAACCCAAGTTTCTGAAGCTGGCATTGGTGCGTTAAGATCCTTGCATCACACGATAGTTAGATATAATTAGGTGCTCAACATTCTGACGATTTCTGACGTGTTTTTCTACATTTTTCTACCTCACTTAGATGTGTCTTTCCCTCCACAGTGCATACGATTCACGCTCTGCTCGCTCTGCTGCCCCCAAAGTTGCCCCCCCAGGTGGACCTATCCGCCCTGGAGGGTCTCGACAGAGCTACCAAGCTAGAGGCAGAGGCAGGGTCATGTCTTTATTCAGATATGATATTTATATATATATATATATATATATTATGATATTATGATATGATATGATATGACTTCTTATTACTGCTTATTTTGTTTGGCTTTCATTGGTTGTGTCATTGCATATCCTTTGAACTCTCATGGTCCTCAGCTGGGTTTCTTTGATGATCAAGCCACCTCACAACCTTTTCATGGTCCTTTCCTGAATCTCTTGCAGCCAAGCTGCCTCACATCCAGCTACAACTTCGCAAGAATAATGGAATTCCTCTGTGACCGCTGTGTATTCCATAGCACTTCTCCTTAAGAACTCAAGCTGAACACAGGACATCATTTTGTTTAGCACGCATCTTTCCGTGACAGCTGCGAAGGTTCTTGGCTTCACATGGCAAGATGCAGCAGTGAAGGTAGTGGGTGCTGATGGCAAAGTCACCTTGGCGCAGCTGCCGCGCAAACAGTTCACAGAGGGCGCAGAGAAGGAGATGGATTCGAAAAGAACTCGGGGTTTTGGAACGTTTCGTATCTTTGTCATGTTTTTTTGTTTTGGTACTGTAGATAGGTTTTAAGTTTTAAGGATAATGGTGATGATGCACAGAATGACGTACTGTAATCGTCGTATCCAACACCATGTGTTTCTTTTGTGTAAGTGTAAGCATTCATACCTTGGACTTTGGTTATGTTCTGTTTGAAGGAGTTGGCAATTGGGAGCAAGATTCAAGTCCGGAAGAAGTACCTGACGAAAGATCGTGCTTTGGTAAGTATGAAAGATCCTCCATCGAGAAAGATCGAAGATTTGGTGCCAGGGGAAGAGTTAAGCGGGACTGTGGAGAGCCTCCTCTTCAGCAATAATTATGAAAAACCTGCGGCCTTTTTGGACGTAGGATTTGATCGGCCAGCATACCTGGATTGGCAAGAGGCGAGCGACACCTATCCGAGAAAAGCCTTCAGGCGTTTGAAGGTGGGAAAGCCTGTGACTGGCCGAGTATTGAGAGTTCAGGATGACCGAATCTATGTGACTTGCCGATCAGGCGACTTGTATCGCCCAACCTTCTCAGAGGCACCTCCACAGGCACTTCAAGAGATTGTGGACAAGTTCAGCAATTTACCGAAGGATGAGTATTTGGACGCCCGAGTCCTGAGGCTTTTCCCAAGGCATGCCGTGGTGACGGTGAAAATGCCGGATGGAACAGAAGCGGAAGGTTACATTCCGGCAAGTTACTACACTCGGTCTTTTGAAGAATCAGGAGCTCCGAACGATCAAATCAAGGTACGATTGTTGCCAGAGCAGCCGAAGGCAAGGGGAAGGCGCTCTCGAGTAATGCTGACTCTCAAGGATGGCAAGAAAGACGCAGAAGAGAAACAAGATGCTTCTGAAGCGACGGTGAAAGAGGAGGTTGCAGAGGCCGCAAAGGAGAATTCAATTTGCATGCAACAACATCAAATATCATGAAAGACTGACAGAAGAGGTGAACAGAATAGCTAATTAATTACTATTAATTATATTTGATTATCCTGCAAGAGAACTTCAGGTCAAATCATCGCCATGGCAGTTCTCTTTGAATTTGCTTGACATTTTCAACGGCAGGAGCCAGAGACAGCACCTACTGAGCCGGAGAAAACGGAGACCCCAAAGGACGATGGACCTTTGAAGGGCCTATCAGACTTTCTCATGCGATGAGACCAAGATCCTTGATGACTGATCAAACGTTCCGAAAGAGTTGACACAGTTTGAAATGCACTTTCAATCGGACCAAAATGTACAGAAGTTGAAGGAATCTTGCCATGCAATGCTTGCATTCCTACGTTTCCGAAGGCTTTCAACTAGAATCTGTTATTATAGACAACCCCATGCCACTTCAGCTTCTAATGACAATGCCTGCGGCTTCTTCCAATTGACATGCGCTTTTATTGAAACTGCAGTGGCGGGGGCTAAGTTCCACGGCTTTCTGTGAGAAAAGAGGACCACACGTGTTCTTGTAAACCTTGATGATACACGACCCCCAACCAGAAGCCTTTGCGAGTGAACTTGAGACTTAACGGCTGGATTGGAGGGCTTAAGCCCTGATAGCATGGTCAGGCGCGTGCGTTATGCTGCCTGGGGCGGCATAGCTCAGTTTTCAGAGGACGGGACCCTGCCTGCAGAAAAATGAACAGAAAATGCTCACTGACCAGTTCACCATTCCAACATTCAAATCTATTCAATTTATTTCAAGCCCCAGTTTTACATTGGTTGGCGTGCCCAAAGCTGCATTGAGCATTTGGCAAAATAGGATAGTCTTTGTCACGACAAACAAGGGCAGACGGGGCAAAATCACTTGGTTGATTGTTCCTTCTGCTTTCTGGTGGCCGAACATCAGTAGCTCCCCTGTGTTCCTCCGAATCCAAGTGCAGCCTCTCAAATCACAACTGGTGGCGACGCGAGGATCATGCGGATGTGCTTAGCTCCGAGGTTGGCGGAGATAGCTTGGATCCTCCCATGACTCACATTCTCCTCCATCTCTTAGAAGTCCTTTTGGCCCTTTAGACCCCATCAGCCTGAATTGAATTACAGTAGGCTTTTTGTCCCACAGGTCTCCACAGGTCTCCACAGGTCCCATCCTTGTGCTCCCAAACTCTCACAGCGTTACAAGGCTCCATTGACCCTCAAGCAAATGCCTGTGATCACTTGCATTCGAGTCTTGTGGATGACGCCGATTGGACCGAGCTGAACCTACATGATCCTTGATCCTGAATCCTGGACCATTGAAAATTGAATGCAGCCTTCCGCCAGACTTGGACCTCTCAGCTGCTGCCAGAGTTCCTGAAAGGTGTGCGGGAACCGGGAAACTGGCTGATTATATATATATATATATTGATTTGTATTGATTTGTGACATTTAACAAGATCTCTTTGTGCCCTTCTCTGCTTAGCACGAGCCTTGTGCAAGAGCTTCCAAATCGTGAGAAGCTTTCAACGTCAGGTCTCGACGACCCATGTGCCAGGGTGAGCCTCCGATGCATGGAGGCAAGAAATGCGGGTCAGGATATCTATGGATATCTTATGATATCTTGCCAGCTTTGTTCTGCCCATTTTATCCCATTTTGAGTTCTTTCAGACATGGTCTTCTGGTTTCCAGTTTCACAAGATTTTCAGCAGCTCCACTGCGACTGTGAACAAAGGGTGAGTCTATCAAGGCCTTCCAGCACTTCGGCGAGTCTGTGGAACGAGAGGCACGGCATGTTGAGTTACGACGTTACGACGTTACGACTCAGTTGTGATTCTCTATGATCCGACTTGCAAACATGGGGTCAATGGAGCCACAAAACTACATATATTAATTTTATGGACCCATAAAAGTACGTATTTCTTTAACCACTCATCCCCAAGACTATCCCCAAATCAAGGTCATACTTCCAGCAGCATTTCAATTTCTAGGATTTGGAACCGTTCATCCAGCCGCTGATGGAGAAGTTGGGTAACAAGATGCAGAGCAGTGACGTCAAGCTGCAGAAGAAGGCTATCACCTTCATCGCGGTCATTGCTGGCCAGGCAACCGGCGGCCACCTAGCTGGGGTCTACATGAGGTCTTCATGAAATAGCAAAGCAAGAAGGAAAAACCATGATAATCAAGAACTCATGAACCATCTGATATAGCATTATTCGGATGTACTAAGCATTTATAAGCTCTCATCTACTCTGATTTCTCACACAAGCAAAAGAAACACATAACTATTGGCATAGAACCCTACATCACCGTGTTTTCCCCATGTTGCTGCAGGTCGACGATGCCTTCGCACCGTACTATGGGCACTTGATGCCTGTGTTGAAGCAGGCGCTGCAGCATGGTTTCTAAATATGTTTCTATGTCAGAGGACTTCATAGCTGCCTCATTCTCTGCATCGTGGTTCCTGATTTCCCAATTCCAATAGACCGATGGAGCAAAGGCCGATGATTGGCTTCATTTGAGCAACGTGTGAGACCCAATTTGCAGTCGCTTTTGCAAGTCTCTAGCGGTGTGCTTTGCAGGTCATCCAGAATACCCTTCATAAGACAGAGGACTGCAGTTTGGGGGTGTGGGTTGTGATGGCGTATGAGAAGAACTGGGATGAAGATCTGACTTCATCGAGGGCAGGTCTTGTTGAAGTCTCTCGCTGAAGAGGTCAGGTGCGAAGGTACAGCAACCAGTGGCTTGACCAATAGTTGTGGCTGATAAAAGGGCTCACCAGACGCTCATTGAGTCAGGTTGGAAAGGACACCTCAAACCCTCGGGTTTCACTGTTCTGTTTCTGTCCGACTTTGCTTGAACATTTCATGGGGGCCCATAGATTCAGTCACAATGCTTGGCTGAGGGGTAGCTGTTTGCTGTCGGCTTCACCAGAAAACCCTGCATCCTGGTTATCAATATCAAGACTATGCAAAACTACTGTGCCAGTTTCTGTGGGTGAGGAGCGTCAGCTACTTGGGAAATGCTTCGAGTGCATCTCCCTTTTGGCCCGTGCTGTAGGGCGCAGCGGCTTTCGAGCTGATGCAGAGCAAATCATGCAGGCGTTCTCTGGAATTGATATAGCTTCTATATCAAGCTAGAAGAGCAAAAGCACAGCGGTGTGGCAGAAGTGTATGCAAAATGCATGAGCACACCACAATGATCCGCAATGTATTTCATAATCTCGTACTGTAGTGTACTTTGATGAGATGGTGCAGCACTACACAAGTGGAATGTATTGCAAGTGAATCAGAAGACAACCAACTCTGGCAGGCGATGATTGAAGCAACCAAGATTCCAAACTTGCCCAACAATGATCCGGTGAAGGAGCTACGGGCACATCAATTGATCCAGCTTATCAAAAAATGGTGCTTCTGATGATCTGGGGTCCCCCAAAACCATTGCTTTCCCATTAAACATGACCAGTTCTGAATCATTTTTAGGTACCCTGGATGAACTCCCCATGCAAAAAAGCACTTGGCGTGCTACCTTGAGGAGTACATGATGGCTGCATCTGAGCGGATTTGTGCTGCGTCCTTAGGCAGTTGAAGGCTATCACTTGATATGAGGTTCCAGGGGCATCTGAAAAGTGGAACGGTCCGAAATCCTCCGAAATCCATGATTTTAGCGGTGATAAAACCTGGCAATTGAACACCCATGTGCAGTTTGTAGGTGAGTTTCCCTTAGGGGAACTTCCCATTGCCATGGTCGGCAGAGGGTAGCAAAAATTCATAAAAATATATAAAAATTCCTCAGAGTGGCACAGCTTTGCCAAGGCAACTCTGAAAGAAGACTTCCTTCCTTTCGTGAGTCACATTTTGCCGAGATCTTAGAGGAAACTTCGGGCTTGGACTGCGACTCACTTGGACCATCTTGGACCTGTTTCACAGGTGGTCACCGATGTCATGCGAAATTTGATGTCCATTCATTCCATTCATTCCATATGATTCCGATCTGCAGCGCAAAATCAACCATTGATTCCGCAGTTCCGCAGAGGCCTGGAGTTCTGGAGAAGTTCACCTTGGCTCCGCGGGACACCGACAAACATGTCCTGTTCAGTGCAATGAGGTCTCTTCGAGTAAGAGTGGCACGATGGGGACTTTGACAAGAGGACCAGACCATACTAGATGTCAAGCCTTAAAAAAGAATTAACCCCTCTAATCACCATGTTCTGCAGATAGAGTTGTCCTTTGAGAACCCTGCCACGAAGCCAAAGGAGTTTGCGAATCAAGATGAGATCAACGACGATGATGAAGTCAATCTGCTTCGGCCTTAGCGAAGTTGAACCCCCCAGGGCAATTGAACCCAACAGCTGTACTGCTAGCAGGGTGCATATACTTGGGTCTTCCCGGATTTCCCGGTCTTCCCGACTTATGTCAAGAAATTTAGAAAGCCCCATCAGCCTCAGCTCATTTGAATTCAATGAACTGATGTTGGCATATCTATGTGGAGGACCAAGAGCTCTGTTTTTCGACAGAATGATCGAAGACCCTGTGGGCCAAGGACAATGATTCGGGAGAACGGAAGGATGAAGGTCATGATCATGTACTCCTCAGAGATTCAGGACGGGGACCGACGGTGACCAACAGTGACCACCTTTGTGGCCATTTCGAAGCTGCAACGTGTGAAACCACAGGATCTAAAAGGAGCATTGGAATGTGTGCACACGTGGCTGCCCAAGAATGGGTTGAAACTGTGGATATCTGAATGATACCTGTGGATATCTGTGGATCATCCTGGATCGCCATTTCAGAGGTCTCCTGTCTCCAGATGTCGTGAATCGTGGTCTAAGGTTTGTGGAGGAGCTGGCGGCCGCTTATGCGCCTTTTGTGGCGCAGACAGCTCAGGTTGTGGGGGGATGTCAAGATGGACGACGATGTGGAGGATCTGGGAGGATCTCTATGTGTTCAATGGAAATACAGTATCCCAGCATACCCTAGCCATTTCTTTTCTCTACAAAAATACAAAAACTCGTTTTGTTGGATTGTGTTGGATTTGAGTACTCAACCTTGGACATGCCCTCATTGTGATTGTCATAATTATCACTAGTCGATGGTGTTTGGATGAAAGGTGTCTATCATCCATAGGTCAGGTGTAAATCCCAGTCCCTGGGGATGATAATCTGCCCTGATAGGCGCTACTTCCAGTCTTTGACTTCTGCATGGAGGATGGCATCAGGCCTGCTTTGGTTAGGATAGAAACGGATCGTACGAGGAGGATCTCTGCACATTTTTGGAAAACAGCGTGCCCTTATCCACTGATTAATCACCATTTTCCCCAATTATATGGGGGATATGCATCAGATTCAGACACATATCATATCATATCATATCATATAATATCATATCATATCATATCATATCATATCATCATCTTTAATGGTTTGATTCCCTCCACACTGCTGTGATGTGGATGCTCAACAGGGACCTCGCATTCGAAACCTGGGGGCAGCTTTGCCGCAGCGCCAGAGCTGGTGGGCAGGCGGCTGTCCGTATTTCGGCTTCAGGATTAACACAGGCAATATAGCGTAGCGTTCCAGTCTTTCTTCCAGTATCTTCCTTACTTTGCCATATTTGAAATTATTTGAATACCAGTTGGGAGCGTGCACAGCACTGTCCCTTGACGCAGGAGCAAGTGGTCAGGGAACTGGTCATGGAATTCCTGAAGCGGGTCAGTCCCAAATTTGAGGCTGAGAAGGTGCCAATGCACGCCAGATGAAATTTGACAAACTATGGACTGATCCTGACGAATTTTGCTGACTCATTGTTGACATCTGTTCACATCTATTAACATCGCAGTTCAAAGTTGCTGAGTGACCCAGTTAGATCCAGTCATTCCAGCCGCCAGGTGGACCTGGCCGAGCTGAAGACCAGTGCAGAGGGTGTCACCGCCTGTTTGAGGCTGGAAATTTGGCAACGCCCAAATGGGCTCAACATAGCAAGATACCATAATATACCATAAGATACCAAGATAAGCTCATAAAGGTGTTGAATTTACTTGGAGGTTTCTCAAATTGTAAGGATCAAGATAGACCAGCGTGATTTGGGAAGCTACAAGAGTGTCATCTACGTTGGAAAATTCCCCTCGACTTCTTGAACACCGGATCTACGTTACGAGCCAAGTCGTGTCAGGGAAGCCGGCCCAAACATCCTGCATGCTGAGCAGCTTCGACATATTTGCCGCAGCACCCTGGCCGTCACAGCGGAATCCTTCAAGCGCCGAGCCGAAGCCGCCAAGGGACGTCCAAGTCACCACGACGAGGCCAATGTCGAGCCATTTTTGAGAAGGCCAATAGGCTAGCAAGAATCCAGTGATCTAGGTATTCTATAATTATTCTATAATTATTTAAAAAATGCTATCTTATGACATTATGTTTTGAGCTATCATCCCTCAAATTTATGTCGGTTGGGAAACTGACAACTGCAGTGGACTGTCAGTGTGATCTCCTCGCAGGACGGTGACGAGCACGAAGACGACGATGAGGAAGATGAGCAGGCGACTGGCGGTCATCCAGGATGGCTGCCGTGCCACATTGGCCAATAGGGATGGAAAAACCCCGGTTTCCCACAGTTAAAAGCCCAGTTGTAGGGGATTGTAGGGGTTACTGTAAAGAATCGCACTTATCAGCGGTATGAATAGTGGGAATATGTAGCAGTAATTATTGGTAATAATATGTAGTAATTGTGTAGCAGTTATTGGTGATGAGCATGACCAAAATCTATGTGGTGACCAGACTCAGGCCGTGAGGCAAGCCATGTGCGACGTGGCCGGGCCACTGATGCAGCCTGCGGCCCAGACGGATCAGACGGCGCTCGTGGAATTGAAGACCCAGAAAAACTGATAGCAAAGCATCCGTTATAGCAATGTCAAGCTCTTTTGTTTGGTCGTAGAGCCGTAAACATTCGTAAACTATAGCCAACACTAACCAACTATATTCAACCAAAGTATTTTTGTATATTTTATTGGGCTTTTTGGGCATCCAAATATATCCAATGATTTTTGCGGATGCTGCAAATATGGATTTGTTGAGGATGTGCCTCAGCTGGCTCAGGCACCATGCGGACCTTTTCGTCAAGGAGAGTTTTCCAGACTACCTCAATCTGGTCTCCCGGCCATGGTTGTCTTTTCATGTCTTTCCTCATGGTTCCTGCATGCGAAATCAATGAAACTCAGGAAGGGCCTGGTTCGATTGGCCAGGTGCTTCAGTGCCTGCAGCCACAAGCTGTGAAGGAGGACCGAAAACTCGCCCTGCGGCTTTCTCAGAAGGTGCTCCGTTTCGCTGGGACCGGGACGGACTTCACCCTTGGACACGGGATTCCATCCATGGGTTAGCGGCTCAGGATGGTGATATGTGACATCCTGGAGCATTTGGGACAAAGAGCCAGGGCCTTGGATCGCAAGAGGGGCAGTTTGCTGTTGCAAGGATTTGCCAGAGTTTCCAGGGGCCCAAAACCTCCAGAATCATTGCAGGTCACATCTTTCTGGCCTCAGTTTGTGCCGAAGCTCGTTGAGGCAACAATGGCAATATGCTTGCGATATTTTGTTTTCGATGATTTTCATGTAATACTGTACTGACTGAAAATCATGGACCCCCCAAATTCAACATATTCAACGATGAATGATCGCAAAACTACGATAAAACACACGGAGATTTGATGCTACACTGATATTCTCATTTCTCATACCCCATGCGCTTCTGAGTAATTTCTATCGCCAGGACATCCACAACCCAGATCCTCACTTGCGGCAGGTAGCGTTGGCACCCCAGGAGGGTTCCCCCATTCATGGGCTGAGCGATACGTGGTTTGATCTGAGGTGCTACGGCGCCTTCTTGGCGGCGAAGGTACCTGCGGGGCACCCAAAGTCAGCTACAGCCCGTGATTTGAGAACCACATATTATTCTGGCCAGGGCCGTTTTGGTGGTATGTTGACTCTGACGCACTTAACTTTTTTTTGCTTTGAGAGCAGTGGACGTACTCTCTGCCATTCCTTCCACCATGATTTTATCGACTGGTATTAATTCAATGATGTGAATGTTCTGCAGCTATTTGGTTGCCGAATGTCCTCAAATTTGGACCACCCTTAGTCTTTAGACTGCATGGTGATTTGACCAAAGCGAGTATTTGTTAAGATGCCGCTCTGTTGCCAGATCAAGAGCCCACTTGAGAATCACACAATATCAATATCCTTTGATCTCACAGAAACATACAGAAACCATATGAAACCATGAGACCAAAAAACTGTGGGCCAAAATGTTTCCACAGAAGCCTGGAAAGTTGCCCCATGTTGCCCCCCACAAGGTCTTTTGTCGTTGTGGATTCGGCCCGAGGACTTCGCTCCCTTGGCCTTGGAGGTGGCCAATGGCCTCTCCCAGGTAGTGACACAGTCCAGGCAGAGGAGCAAAAAGAAGTCGGAAAAAATCGCCCAGGCGTCTGGGATGATTTGGGAACAGAAGATGGGGGAACTGCAAAGGGGCAAGAAATCCAACAGTTTTGGTCGCTTTTATCATCGTAAGCAATCTATAGCAATCTTAAGTTGTAAGTTGTAATAAAGATGTTATAAGAATTATACTTTGTATTTGTTGAATTTTGTTGAGATGTGTAATTTCCGAAGTGTTGGTCACTGGATGGGATCCATTACCGCTGTTTGCTGTTGGCTGCTTAGTATCATTTTTGTCTTTGAATGAGATGGCAATCTTCTTGCGCAGTATACCAGTACCTAGAGAACCTAGAGTATACTACACATGTGGGGCTTGTGCATGAAGAAGCTGGGAGGCTTGTGCCGACAATGCGCTGTCGGCAATTGTTGGGACCTCAGCAAATTTAAGGCTGCCCTATGGCATCGCTCGATTTTGGGCAGACTTGTGGAAACTACTGTGAAGTGGGCCGTTAGTTTTTGCACCAGTACTGGCGTGGAATCAGAACGTCGCTCAAGAACAAATGGCAACCATTTTGACCCCTCAGACAAGCCTTTTACGAAGAAACAATATTGAACAGTGTTTGCATGCTGACCCCGTCCGTTTGTTGCGGAGCATTTTGCACACTGCGATCGAATCTGGCTGCACCTCAACTTAGATTGAGATCCTCACAGTTCATTCGCAAGCTGTGGCATCAATAAAGGTCGGCTTCCAAGTTTCGGCTCGATGCATTTGGCCATCGCTATGAAATGCTATGAATCTATGATAGGTCACAAGAGCGTATCACGAACACATACGAAAAAGCTTTGTTGGGACAGTGAAGAAGTCGCGTGAAGAAGTGGTTTGACAGGCTTTGAAATACCCGATCCAGTAAAGAGGCTTTGGCACAAAAAGATCATCAAACTCGTGATTCGCATATGTATTGTTTAAGAACCCGCAGAAGACAAACCAGAAACTTAGCTTCAGACCTCGAGATCCAAAAACGTACCGAAACCAGAGGCTGTAGGTACTGTAGGTGTATCATCTACCCAGTGCTAGTGCGAGAGACATTTGGATGGCACGACACGAACCCTTGGCTCAGGCCCAGCTTTGGCAGGTTTGGCTCGGCGGATTGCTTCGGTGCCCAGGGTCAGTGCCAGGGCGGATTTTTGTGAAGTCAGGATGATACCAACAGGCCTGAAACCCGAGGCCGTGTCAAGAGGATGACAGTGAAGGCGAGCGAAATCACAAGAAGCTGCTGGAACTCATTCAGCAGGAGTGGCTTGAAGGGCTTCTTTGAGTTTTTTCTACACTCCTGATGCATCTTACGCGAAAGGGTCCACTGCAGAAGTCTTTTGATCATTTGTTTGAAATTGTTTGGCTGCCACTATGCTGTCTTTGCGATAGGCTGAGACAGGCAGATTTTACAGAACTCCACATGTTTTCAAACAGCTTGTTTTCACAGGAGAAGCCAGAAGTAGTTGGCGAAGGAGGCTTTTGTATGCTATTGTTGCATTAAAAGTGGTGAACGCATGTGAACGCAATAGCTTTTCAGAGTAGTCACTTGAAGTTGACATGTTCCTCACACCCCTGACCGCATGGTAATTCTTGGTAGACCTGACAGGCCAAAACGTCCCAAAGCTATTCGGGGTCCTCGTGGATGTGTACAAAACCGACATGACCGATGAGGTGCCACAAATCCAACTTGTCCACTGTGAGATGTGCAGAATCTGGGGTCGGGATTTGGAGGGATCTCTTTTTGCAGGAGACTTCGAAGGGCATTGGCCTTTTTGCCCTAAGGCACGGGGGTGAATTGCTGGAGATCACGCTTCATTTTATTCCAAAGGATTCTGGCAGGGCATTGTACGTCCTTCAATGTCGTTAAAGAGGGCTTGAAAAGCCCAGAGCCTGCCCGATGGGAACAGATTTGAAGATCCTCAGATCCAGGCTTGGTGAGTCCAAGCTGGAAGGATTTGCTGCACAGTTCAGCAGTGGAGCCAAGAAAGACGGAGGTAGCATGGGTGGAGCGACGCTTTATAATTTTATGATACTTTATGGCATGATCCATATCATACACAATGAATCACAATGATATCATATGTCCTGTTTTTTGTGCTAGATGTTTAGGGAAGGTATATAGTATAGATAGAAACCAAGCAGATGTTATAAGGGCAGCCAAATACATTGAAAGATGATGAAAGATTCACAAGAAAAGGCTGTACAAATTGGCAGTGGAAGGAATCAGCATTTGCACAGTCGAAATTTGCTTTGTGGGATGGTCTTCTGCATCGGTGCACTTGCAAGATGAAGTGGATGCCATTGATTTGCGATTTTATTGCAGAAATTAACCAACAGAATCTGGATGGAGAACCCCCCCTTCAGATCGATGAGACTTTGATAAACGCGACCTGCCTGTGCCTACATTCATATTTGTACCAGTTGAACGCCAGACCAATTTTGGGGCACCAACCTGTTTTTGTTCCCTGGCTTCCTTTTCATCCATTATGCGGATCCTGCGGTACTTACTTCAAAAGCTTGCAACAGAGCTCGTTGCAGCTGGTGCTAAGGTGAAAAGCAGCGGAAGAAGCTCCTTCGAATCGTGCGAGAGGCCCGATGCTTTGAGGATGGGGCCCAGGCGGCCCAGGTCACAGGAAATGGAGAACATCCAGAGAACCATCCCATCAGTCCATGGACCATTCGTAGACCGTAGGGAGACAAGGCAAGGGGAAAGTTGAGTCTATAGGGCGGAGCCGTGCATTCAACGCTGTGTCAGGCCAGTTCAGAAAGCTGGTTGCACTTTGATTTGCTTCGGTGGAAACAGGATTCATTCAGTTCAAGGCAGATAATTCATAGAGCTCTCAGTTGCCTGTGCTCAGGGGTGACCCTTGGCCCGAACCTGTACCAGAACGGCCCAGTAAAGCAACAATGATTGACAAGAATGGAGCTTGTGGCATCCTGTCGAATTGAATTGAACCTTTTCATTTGGGGTGGTATGAGGCGGTAACAAATCAGGTTTCACCGGAGTACAACACAGAATATACATGAATATACTGTACCTAACATGCACATAACAGGCTCACTATGCCGCAAATTGCAGCAAACCAGGTATTCACACCTAGGAAGCAGAGCTTTTTCAATATTTTTTCAGCATCAGATACATCAGATATGGTCGGGATTGGGTGGGAGCAACTTTGGATATCTGGAGATATCTCCAATTCGTTCCAAGTCCATATCTTATCTCCACAAATCATTTCACAATCAAACCAACATGTATTTATAAAAGCATCCTCTATCAATTTGGAACACAATCAACGTAGTCATAACATCAATACTAACATCAGGTAACATATTGACATATCAAATACCTTCTATATTAACACAAAAACAAAGCTAACAACTGTTAAGACTCATATTCATGTATATATATATACAATAATATAATATATATATATATATCTGTTTTAACATTACTTTAACCACTTCAAACACTTCAGTCACGGCAGTCCACGTTGAACCATTGCCACATGGGCCATGGCCTATGGCGGCCTCTTTGGCGCGGACGTCCCACGGCTGCCGCTGCCACGGCTGCGCTGCCAAGCGGTGTCAAAGGAAGTGCTGCGGGTGAGACGCCACTGTTGGGAGCTGAGGAGCTCAGGACTGTTGACATCAGACCCATGAAATCCCATGAGAATGGAGGATTTGGAGGGATTTCTGGGGATTTGGAGGGATTTGGATGATGAGAAATGATTGTTCCTAGATTTGGAAGTGATATTAATTATTAGATGATATTAGGGGATGGGTATGTGATCTGGATTGATATGAGATGATATGAGTAAATAGATCAAAGTCGGATACCCCAAAATGGGACAGATTCATACAGGGAAATAAATACGGAAATCAATAGGGAAATAAATTGGGAAATACACATGGAAATAAATGGGGAAATAAATTGGGGAAAAAATAAGCCAAATAAAAAGGGAAATAAATAAGGAAATAAATACGGAAATAAATAGGGAAATAAATTGGGAAATAAATAGGAGAATAAATTGGGAAGTAGGTTGGGAAATAAATAGGGAAATAAATTGGGAAATAAATAGGGAACTAGATTGGGAAATAAATAGGGAACTAGATTGGGAAATAAATAGGGAAATAAATAGGGAATAGGGACATACATAGGGAAATAAATTGTGAAATTAATAGGGAAATAAATAGGGAAATAAATATGGAAATACATAGGCAGATAAATAGGGGAATAAATAGGGGAATAAATAGGACAATGAATAGGGGAAAAAACACGGGACATAAATTGGGAAATAAATAGGGGAATAAATTGGGACATGAATAGGGGAATACATAGGGAAATAAATTGGGAAATAACTAGGGAAATAAACAGGGGAGTAAATAGGAAAATACATAGGGACATATATTGGGAAATAAATTGGGAAATAAATAGGGGAATAAATAGGGACATAAATAGAGAAATAAATTGGGAAATTAATAGGGGAATAAATTGGGAAATAGATTGGGAAATAAATTGGGAAATAAATAGGGGAATAAATAGGGGAATAAATTGGGGAATAAATAGGGGAATAAATAGGAAAATAAATAGGGGGAAGAAACGGTAAATAAATATAATAATACATAGGGGAATAAATTGGGAAATAAATAGGGGAATAAATTGGCGAATAAATTGGGAAATAATTTGGGAAATAAATAAGGAAATAAATACGGAAATAAATAGGGAAATAAATTGGGAAATAAATAGGGGAATAAATTAGGAAATAAATTGGGAAATAAATAGGGGAATAAATTGGGAAATGAATAGGGGAATACATAGGGAAATAAATAGGGAAATGAATAGGGGAATAAATTGGGAAATAAATAGGGCAATAAATTGGGAAATAGATAGGGAAATAAATTGGGAAATAAATAGGGGAATAAATAGGGGACTAAATTGGGAAATAAATAGGGGAATAAATTGGGAAATAAATAGGGAAATAAATTGGGAAAGAAATGGGGAAATAAATTGGGAAATAAATAGGGGAATAAATTGGGAAATACAAAGGGGAATAAATTGGGAAATAAATAGGGAAATAAATTGGGAAATAAATAGGGGAATAAATTGGGACATAAATAGGGGAATAAATTGGGAAATGAATAGGGGAATGAATTGGGAAATAAATAGGGACATAAATTGGGAAATAAATAGGGAATAGGGACATACATAGGGAAATAAGTAGGGGAATAAATTGGGAAGTAAATTGGGAAATAAATCGGGAAATAAATAGGGAACTAAATAGGGGAATAAATTGGGGAATAAATAGGGGAATAAATTGGAAAATAAATAGGGGGAAAAAACGGTAAATAAATAGGGAAATAAATAATAATAAATAGGGGAATAAATTGGGAAATAAATAGGGGAATAAATAGGGGAATAAATAGGGACATAAATAGAGAAATAAATTGGGAAATTAATAGGAGAATAAATTGGGAAATAGATTGGGAAATAAATTGGGAAATAAATAGGGGAATAAATAGGGGAATAAATAGGGGAATAAATAGGAAAATAAATAGGGGGAAAAAACGGTAAATAAATAGGGAAATAAATAATAATAAATAGGGGAATAAATTGGGAAATAAATAGGGGAATAAATTGGCGAATAAATTGGGAAATAATTTGGGAAATAAATAAGGAAATCAATACGGAAATAAATAGGGAACTAAATAGGGAAATAAATAGGGGAATAAATTGGCGAATAAATCGGGAAATAAATTAATAGGGAAATAAATTGGGGAATAAATAGGGAAATAATATGGGAAATCAATAGGGGAATAAATTTGGAAATAAATAGGGAAATAAATAGGGAATAGGGACATACATAGGGGACTAAATTGGGAAATAAATATGGAAATAAATTGGGAAATAAATAGGGGAATAAATTGGGAAATAAATTGGGAAATAAATAGGGAAATAAACTGGGAAATAAATTGGGAAATAAATAGGGGAATAAATTGGGAAATCAATTGGGAAATAAATAGGGGAATAAATTGGAAAATAGATAGGGAAATAAATTGGGAAATAAATAGGGGAATAAATAGGGGACTAAATTGGGAAATAAATAGGGGAATAAATTGGGAAATAAATAGGGACATAAATTGGGAAAGAAATGGGGAAATACATTGGGAAATAAATAGGGGAATAAATTGGGAAATAAATAGGGGAATAAATTGGGAAATAAATAGGGACATAAATTGGGAAATAAATAGGGGAATAAATTGGGACAAATAGGGGAAGAAATTGGGAAATAAATAGGGAAATAAAAAGGGACATAAATAGGGGAAGAAATTGGGAAATGAATAGGGGAATAAATTGGGAAATAAATAGGGACATAAATTGGGAAATAAATAGGGAAATAAA